>Ga0315331_10000289_pt1 | contig 33214 bp, 41 predicted proteins | sample M160m34915metaG_FD_203456 | JGI IMG/M metagenome (GOLD analysis project Ga0315331, IMG submission 203456) | Ammonia-oxidizing marine archaeal communities from Monterey Bay, California, United States - M1 60m 34915 | ecosystem: Environmental > Aquatic > Marine > Intertidal zone | place: USA...
GCCCTGTGTATGTTATCACACCTGAACTAGAATTATAAGCCAATGAGCCATCTCCCCCGCTGTCTGTTACACTAATGTGTGCTCTTGCCTCTGAAGCGCTCGGTCCTGTGTATGTTATCACACCTGAACTAGAATTATAAGTCAATGAGCCATCTCCCCCGCTGTCTGTTACACTAATAGCTCCTCGAGCTAGGGTCTCGGTAAAAAATTTATTTGTGGTTCCATTATCAAGGTCATCGGCAGAAATTTTTGCAAAGGTGGGCGCGGTATTAGCACTTCCTGTTTTTAAATAAGTGCCGGCGGCACCGAAATCCAAAGGTGTGGATTTATTATTCTCTTCTTGATATACTACTTTATTCTTTGAACTTGCTATTTTTAGGTCATTAGCGAATTCTATTGTTCCACCAATTGTTCCTGAACCACCAGAAATAGCTATCTCCTTCTCTGTGCTACCAACTTTATATTTCAAGGTTCCCAAGTCATTATATAAAACTAATTTATTAGTATAACTACTATAATCTCCTGGAGTGCCTTCTAAAACAAGTCCAGTTGGGTCAATATCACCATCTACAGTTAATTTGCCTGTAATTTTTAAATTTGTAACTGGATTGCCGGCATTATTTTTTGAGATATCAAATGTAGCACCTTTACCAGCAGCATATCCTCCATTTATATCTATTATTGTGTGGACGTTTGTGTTATCAATTATAAAATCTGAATTTATTTTTAAGGTTCCACTTCCATTTGGTGCTATTGTGATATCTCCATTCGCGTCATCAGTTATAGTAATAGAACCACTTGTTCCATTTCCTGTTCGTAAAGTAACATCTTGATTTCCATTTGATTTAAAAACACCTGTAGCAGAGTCTGTTCCAGCAGCTACTTCTCCATTAATAACAACTGTATTAGCTGTGGTATTTGTAATAGTCTTATTATTCTCTAATGTTATACCTCCGGTTCCATGAATATGTAAATTTCCACTCATATCTACATGACCACTTGAAGCTTCTACTGTAAATTTATTATTAGCACTTGTTCCATCACTGCTAATTTGTAAATCCCCGTTATTTAATACTTTAAAACTATCATCAGCAGCAGCTAATCCAGTTGAACTAGAAGAATATTTTGTAGTCCATCTACTATTTCCGCTATCATATGAAAATTTAACATTATCAGTTGTATGTTCGGTTGTAAATAAACATAAACCGCCACCGTCCCCAGCGGCAGCACCTTTACTACTTGTACCATCACGCACAGCATTTAACTCAATTTCCGCATCTTTTGCTACTAAGTGCTGAACTTCTAAATGAACGTGTTCGCCTTCTACTTCTAAGTCTCCTTTTATAGTAACATTACCGTTAAGATCAATAGTTAATGCTTTCATAGAATTAGTTCCATCATTTGTAGCAAATACAATTCGATCATCGCCATTTACTTCAAGATTGTTGTCGCCAACACCTAGCACCACAACTCCTTCTGTTACAGAATTGAAAGACACATCAAGATTATTTCCTACAATTAAAGAATTTTTGGTGTTTTTAACGGTATTAGTGTTACCCATTACTAAGGTATTTTCATTATTTTCATATTTATCATTTTTACCAACCAGTATACACTCTTTGTTCATTGTTTTAAAATTATCCTTATCTGTATCTCCAATAATTATACTATCCTTTGGATTACTACTTTTAATTGAACCATTATTACTACCACTAATAAGTCTAATAGCTGGCTTTCCTGTAATACCTCCGGATATATCAATGGCTGAACCAAAATGAGAGAAGGTTAGATTTGGAGTAGTACTGTTTGTACTGTATTTCTGTCCTCCGATCATAATATGTCTATCAGTATAAACGGTTCCCAATTCTCTTCCAGGATTATTTTCCAATGATGTATTATCATAAATTTCTGTTACTAAAATCTGTCTAGCTTTTTCAAGATTACCAGTGTTAAGAGGGCTAAGGTCTGTTCCTCCATATTTACTATCAAATACAGATATATTTCCCAATACTTGTAGTGCGCTTGTTTCTGGAGCAAGTGTATTACCGTCGTAAGTTTGTGGTAAATTTCTCCCACCAATAACACCATCAAAGTCATCTCCGGTAATACCAACAAATGTATTTATTAATGTATTTCCAGGTCTATCGTCAGGATTTCTAAATACATAAGTTGTGATACTTCCCCCTTCAATTCCATTACTACCGGTAAAATTAAATCCGCCATCATTTTCTTCGTAAAATTCTTTATCATCTTCTGTTGCTATTCTTTTCTGTTCACCTCCCACCATAATATAAAGTCTTGGATCTGTCGATAGAGTGTTAGAATTAGGGTCTTTATCAAATCCTACAAAAATAGCTCCTTCAGGAACAGCTCTATTAGTAGTTTTTGTCTGGTCAGATGTATTACATAATTTTATTTGTTGAGGTTCAGACTCGACATCTAAAGTTAATTGATTAGCTGGGTTATCATTTTCCTGAGTTGGTGTTGGGAAGGCTGCTCCATTTTTTAAAAAATTAATGAAGCCATTAATATGTACACTACCACTAACATCTAATATAATATTTGGGCCAGTTTCTTGTCTTTCGCTAATAAAAGAACCATTTATAGTTCTATCAATTAATTTATATCCTGTTGGAACTCCACCAATTTGAACGTGTTTATCATCGGTTATATACATAATAGCTTTATCTGTTTTTTGAGAGGTGTCTGTTGTTGATATAAATTTATTAGAAAATATACCTACTCCATTAGCATCTGTATTATTAATATTACTTCTTACACTCCTTAACTTAGTAATATATCCTATGCCGTTAAATTCTTGTCCTCTTTTTATATCCAAGTCTTCTTCTTGAACCGTTTTTTCGTGTAATGCTATAGATGCTAATTTTCCTGGAGTTAATTTAGAGGTCGAGGAACTCTTGTGATCTCCACTATCTGAACTATCTCCAAAGGATAATCTACTAAATGGTGTATTTGTTCCTATACCAACAACATGAGGTAAATCAATATTGTAATAGGCTAAACGTTTTATATCATCGTCACTATATACAGTATTCCATTTTCCATCGTTATACATCATTTTGTCTGCTTTCATATTTCTAAAATTTTTCATGGTGGCTCCTTGTTTCCTTCCCAAATTTTTCCAATTTGTATTTTTAGACATTATATATATATTAACCAAATTTATTCTATTAAGCTAACTAATTAAACGGATAAAACATTATTAAATTACTATTTACAAAGATGTAGTATAAAAATGAAGATATAATTATTTTATGTAAATAAATATCTTTAGCCATCATATATGACATATTTAATTGAACTCTCATATAATTTATCTAAAAATACAAATTTAAACGAAACTATAAATAAGCTACTTGAAAAAGCAGCTATGTGTCGTTTGGAGAATTTTTATAAAAATTATGAATTTATGGGAAAAAATAGGAAAATTATAAGAAACCATTGTGTTTTAACTTTTATATTTGAAGAGCATATGGAACTTGTAAGTGAATTTATACGATTTGTAAAAAAGTTGAAGTTGATAAATATTGAGTCAGTTAGTTATGATAATACTGTTTTTAAAATAATTTATGCTTCTAAAAAATATTTAAATTTTATGGAAAAAGAATTTGCTTTAAAATATATTAAAGACCGGAGAAATGGAGACTTGTTTCAACAAGATTCCATTTTAATGAAGGCAATTCTTTCAAAATGTTAATCAAAAATATCATCTGTTGGTGTTATTATATCCTTATAACTTCTATTTTTCTTTATTGTATTCTTATTTTTTCTATTTTTCCTCCTTTTTTTAGTTTTAGTTTTTCTTTTTTTATTTTTTTTTATTAAGCCTTTTTTCTTTACCTTTTTTACTTTTTTTCTCTTATTTCTTGTTTTTTTTCCTCTTGATGATGAAGAAGATGAAGATTTTTTTAATGTTCTATGTTTTTTTTTTAATGTATCTTCTAATTTTTTTTCCAAAGATTTTTTATTTTTCTCTCCAAATTGTCTATTCTTAAATAATCCAGCTAAATCTTTTTCATCCAATCCTACATATATTCCTTCATTTCCATTACGCATTAATATATTAGCATTTTTTCCGTCATATATTCCCATATATTGTGTATCTTCAATCACTTTACTGTCGCCTTGATTATTTATAACTGTTTTAGACATTCCTTTACTTATTATTGAATTCATCTTATATTTATATAATATTTATTATTTATAAAATGGATATAATTTTAGATAAATTACCAACACCTTCTATTTCAAGAAATACAACAACTAAACTGAGCACAAAAATAAAAAAAGATCGAGAAAAAGAAGCAAAATTCAAATATTTGGACAAATTATTAGATAAAGAATTTTTAGATAAATATTTTAATGAAAAATAAATACATATTGTATATGACAGACAATATGTATGGTAACGCTCGCAATAATAAAGGAAAATTAGAGTTTAATAAAAAAGTTAAACCAGGTAAATGTATAATTCCATTTAAATACAAATGGAAAACACAAGATAATTGCTATAAAACACCCAAAGGAGATATATGTGCGACAACAGTAAGCAAGCGTGGTACTTTAAAAACATATGGTTATTGTTATAAAAAAAACAGAACTAAAAAAAAAGAACCAAAGAACAATACAAACAAAGCTACGAGAAATAAACACCTTGTTAATACTATAAAAAATAGAAAACCAAGAAAGAAAAATACAATTAAAAAATTTAGAAAAAAAATCAAGCTACCTCTTAATAAAATTGAATTAAAAAAAGTAGTTAAAAATATAGAACATAAAACATCTAATATGAATTACTTAGATCAATTTATAACACTACTTGAAAAGTTGGAAAGTCTTATGACTAAAAAAGGCAAACATTTTAGAGCGCGTGCGTATTCCAAGGCAAAAGACTCGCTTATATTGTATGGAAAACCTATTCATAAGATTGATGATATTAAAGATTTACCCAATATTGGGTCTACAATGCTTAAAAAATTTAAGGAATATAAAGATACGGGCACCCTTGAAGTCTTAGAAAATGCTAAAAATGATCCAATGTTGATATTTACTGAAATATATGGTATTGGATCTAAAAAGGCAGAAGAACTTGTTAAAAAACATAAAGTAACTACTATTAAGGAATTGAGAGAAAAACAAGAAGAACTTCTTAATGATAAACAAAAGATTGGACTTAAACATTATGAAGATATTTTGAAACGTATTCCACGTAAAGAAATCATTCAATATGAAAAAGAACTAAAGAAAATATTCCAAAAGGTTAAAAACAGTGGTAGCACATTTCAAATCGTCGGTTCATATCGCAGAGGAAATACAGATTCAGGTGATATCGATATTTGTATTAGTGACCCCGATGATGACGTAGAAGTTTTCAATAGATTTCTAGACGCACTTATTGAAAAGAAAATACTCATTGAAGTTTTATCTCGTGGAAATGTTAAAAGTTTGGGTGTTTCGAGAATTAGGAGAAAACCAGCACGACGAATTGATTTTATGTTTACACCACGTAAGGAATTATCCTTTGCACTTCTCTATTTTACAGGTAATAAAACATTTAATACCTTAATGCGAAAAAGAGCATTAGATTTAGGTTATTCTATGAATGAACACGGTTTATACAAGATGGAAAAGGTAGGAAATAAAGTTAAGAAAGGTAATAAACTTGAAAAGTATTTTCCCGAAGAAATAGATGTATTTAACTTTTTGGGTATGGATTATAAAGCACCAAAGGATAGAATTGATGGGTCGTCTATTGTTCTTTTAGAAGATAAACCAGATACTAAGAATAAGATTACCCTTAAAACTACAAGATCTACCTCTACTAAAAATAATGTTAAATCCTTCCAAAAATATGGCCAATCCTTTATTGAAAAACTTACAGAACAGCAACTCAGTGAAATGATTAGATTGTCTAATAAATTATACTATTGTAACAATAAACCAATATTAAGTGACGAAGAATATGATATACTAAAAGAGTATATTGAAGAAAAATATCCAAATAATAAAGCAATTAAGGAAGGACATTCAATGTGTAGTGTAGCTGTTGAAAAGCGTAAAATGGACCTTCCTTTTGAAATGTGGTCTATGGACAAAATTAAAAGTGAAAAAGATATTAAATCGTGGCTCAAAAAATACAAGGGAAAATATGTTATTAGTGCTAAAGTTGATGGGGTTAGTGCTGGTTATAGCACAAAATCGGGTAAACCTACACTTTTTACGAGAGGAAATGGTCGCAAAGGACAAGATATTTCACACGCAATAAAATATTTAAAACTTCCAGATAAGCCAAATTTGGAGATTAGAGGAGAACTTCTTATGCAAAAACAAGTATTTGATATGAATTGGAGTGACCGTTTCAAAAATGTAAGAAATATGATAGCTGGAACGGCTAACGCCAAGGAAAGTTTACCAGAAAGATGGAGTGATATTGATTTTGTAGCTTATGAAATCGTTAGTCCCGACCTTAAACCAAGTGACCAATTTAAACTTTTAAAAGCACTTAATTGTGTAACTGTTATTAACAAGGGATTAAAAAAAGTAAATAAGGAAAATTTAAGTGAATATTTACAAGAATGGCGTGATAATTATGACTATGATATTGATGGTATTATTGTTACAGACAACAAAAAATATCCACGTATTAGTGGAAATCCAAAACATTCTTTTGCTTTTAAAATGGTATTGGGAGACCAAATAGCTGAATCAAAGGTTGTTGATGTGATTTGGTCACCAAGTAAAGATGGTTACTTGAAACCTAAAGTTCAAATTCAACCTGTTGAACTTGGTGGTGCTGAAATTCGTTTCGCTACTCTACATAATGCTGAATTTGTTATTAAAAACAAGATTGGAATTGGTGCTGTGGTTCAATTGATTCGGAGTGGAGATGTTATTCCAAAGGTTCAAAAAGTAATTAAACCAGCACGTGAAGGAAAAATGCCGGACAAAAGTTATAATTATGAATGGAATGCTACTCATAAAGATTTGGTTTTAGTAGATGCCGCACAAAATAGCACTGTTCAAATGAAAATTATTGAGGACTTCTTCAAGAAACTTGATGTTGCTGGGTTGGGTAGAGGAAATGTAAAGAAAATTATGGATTCAGGATTTGATACTATCCCTAAAATTCTACAAGCATCTATTGAAGACCTAGAAACAGTTAAGGGGTTTAAGACAATATCCGCTACTAAAATTCATAATTCAATTCAACAACAAATTATGAAGGCGTCTATTAGTAAATTAGCTAGTGCTTCTAATATATTCGCGCGTGGATTAGGTGAAAAAAGACTAATTACCATTTTAAAGGAATATCCAGATATACTTGTTAGTAATGAAAATAACGAGGTTAAAATTCAAAAGATAAGTTCTCTTCCAGGATTTAAAACAAAAACTGCTGAAATGTTTGTTCCATACATTCCACAATTTGTTGAGTTCTTAACTTCTATTAATAGACAGGACAAATTAACACAAGTTATTAAGACTAAAAAAGTAATTCAACACGAACTTACTGGAAAAAGAATTGTAATGACGGGATTTGGTAAAAAAGAAAAAGAAGCTTTCAAGGAAAAATTAGATAATTATGGTATCAAATTAGGTAGTAGTGTAAGTAAAAAAACATTTGCTGTCTTGGTTAAATCATTAGATGAAGATACTGATAAGGCTGAAACAGCAAGAGAACTTAATATTCCATTACTCACTCCTCAGTCATTTCTTCAAACTTATGATTTGTAACTTCATATGCCTTTATAAAATTTTTTTTGTCATCATATTCCGCAGTCATAATATAAGGATAACAATGTTTTAATTCATTTTTCTCATCTCCCATTTTTTTATCCTTCAATTGTCCTATATAAGAACTATGACTAACAACAACTATTAATTTTTCTTCCATTTTACCAATATAATCCCATAATTTACTTATACGACCGTTTAATTCATCTATTGATTCTTCGTCTTTTGACCATAACATATTTTGTTCTATTTGTGTAAAATCAACACTTGGATATACTGTTTCTAACATTTTTCTTTCCTTTCTTATATTACATTTTTCAAATCCGCCTTGTGGATATTCAACTAAACAATCTAATGCTTTTATTTTTATATCATCCGAAAATATACACATCGCTGTTTGTAATGTTCTTGTTAATGGTGAAACTAAAACTATATCTGGCTTTCTTCCTAATTGGTTTATTTCTTTTAAAAACATTTCTCTACAATGGTAAGCCTGTAAAAATCCTCTATTCAACAATGGAGTGTCTATATAATCGCTATATGCCTTATTACCTAATTTCCAAAATAAATCATTATGTAAAGCATACCCGTGTCGAATAAAAATAATTTGTTTATTCATCTAATATACACATATATATAATCTTTAAATCGTTAGTTGATATTTAAAATTACTATCCAAATCTTGTTTTATATTTTTTATAATATTTAACTTTATTGCTTTTTGATATCTTTCTTTTAATTTTGTATTACTTACTAAAATTTTATCATTTTTTTTTAGAAAACTCATACTTCCACTACCAAATTTTTGATCATAACTCAACCCTTTTTCCCACTTTATACTTTCCTTCAATACTTTATTTTGAAATTTATTAAATATTTTTACTAAGTCTTTTTCCGTTGCCTTTTTCCATTTTTTATCGTAAATATATATATTATTTTTCTTATGATTAAAGCATTTAATGGGTAAATTATTATTACTACATTCTAATTTTAGAAATTCTTCTATAAATTTTTCCCACGTTTCGTTAAATATTTGATGTAAATGTGTTTGTGTAATATTAAGGTCTTTCAGCCAGTCACTATAAGTAAGTGTTACTTTGATATTTTTATTCAACCATTCCGTTATATTAATTTTTTTTATATCTTTATGGACTACGCGTTCTAATTCTTTTACCCTTTTTACTAATATTTCGTTTTGATTTGACAGTTTCTGTAAGAGTGTCCATATTTGTCTTTCTGTTGGAACCACCTCATCTAATACTATATCTGCCATTTCTAATTTACATAATATTTCATGTTCTTTTAATTTTTTCTTTGTTCTCGCACTTAATCCGCAATTACCGCATTTATGCATTTGATACTTATTATTATAATATAATTATTAAATCAATTTATTTATCATTTTATTAAGTATTTTAATAATATTATAAATATATAAATGAGTGGTGATTTATTCGGTTCGTGTATAAAAGGAAATCCATGTCCTAAAAAGTGTCTACCTGAAAATTATCAAGACCCAACATATCCCCAATTTGGAAATACTATCCCAGAATTTACAACTAATTCTACAACTAATAATCCAACAAATTCACAAAAAACGGTTTATGGAGGTTTACGTAATAGCAGACGAATTAAACAATATGCTTCTATGCATATTTTAGCCAAAGGTTCCTTAACAACGGTAAATAATACAATTAATAAAGGCACATTGGCTGAAAATATACAGACTGGAACTCCTAATAATAGTTATACTAATGTAGGTGGACCTGGAGATCAAGATATTTCTGTTCCTCTAGGTATTACTGGCTACGCAAGAGGTAATAAGGCAAGAGTATATTCTATTCCAGGTCGTCATAATGGTGTTGACGTTAAACATAATAGCTACAATAGATACTTAGCGCGTAAAAAAGGGTTGATTTTTAGAGGCATGAAAAGATGTGCTTCTTTTTAATTATATTTTTTGGTATTTCAAGTTTTCTCTTTATAATATATAATATGTCTAATAAAGATAATAATAATTCCCATTCTCAACAAGAATCATTAAATAGATTTAATAATGAATTTGTTGATAATCTATCCACATTAAAAGATAAACGTAAAAAATTAGTTAAAAAAATTAAAAGAGATGAAACTATTAATACACATTTAAAAGCTAAAATACAAACATTACAAAAAGAACAAACCAAAGTTGAAGCTTCTTTGGTTAAAAAAAACAAAAGTTTAGAAAAAATGAATATTACTATACAAAATACGTCAAGTGCTTACAATAAAATAATTGAAACTAGTCATGTTTTATTAGCCGTATTGAAAAAAGATTCCAACATTAAGGATTAATAAAATATATTTAAAAACTAATATAATAAATATATTTATATGAATAGATTATCTCAATTAAAAACAGTTCAATTAGAAGCAGCAGAACTTTTTGAAAAGAAAAACAAAGATTATGGAGATTCGTTTGCTGATTTTGGTCCGGTTGGAGTTATTATTAGAATGGGTGATAAAATCAATAGACTTTCCAATGTAACAAATAATAGCGTTAATCTTGTTAAAACTGAATCTATTAGAGATACGCTAATAGATCTTCATAATTATTCAGCAATGGCTATTATGCTTATGGATGAAAAAAAAGAAAAAAAACCTGAACCTCTCAAATCTATACCACGTAATGACTCATATGGTCATGAATTATCACTTCAAGATAATCTTAAAGCAGATTGTTTATGTGACGAAAATACAAGAGAATCCTCTTGGCCCCCCAGTGTTAATAAAAGATAAATTAACTGATTTTTGTTATATAAAATATAAATTCTCCTCCCTTTGGAATAAAATAATTCTCCCCACGACTTAATTTTTTTGAAATTGTACTACTATCTATGCTTATATCCTTGCCCAAACTTCTCAAATTTCCATATAATTCTATATGTTTGTCGGGAAATATTACTACATAACTATTCTTTTTTATAAATTTACTCATTTCTGCTTCTCCATTTATCATCTACTTATAATTATTATTTAAAATTTAAATAGTTATTATTATATATTATGGATTTTTATAATTGGTTTAATTTTGAATGTTTCTGGAGAAACGATAATAAGTCACTACAAGATAGTAGTAGTAAAAAAATAGGGGAAAAAAATAAAAAAGTTGAATATATAGATAATTTGATTTGTTCAGGTTGCTTTTGTTTTGTAGATTCACTTGATGATTACGAAAGAAGAGCAATAATGCTAAATAATCATTATGGATTCTGTTGTGATGATTGTTATAAACAATGGTTAAATCCTGCATTTCAAAAATATTTAGGAAAAATAAATAAAGATTAAGACATAATATGTATAATATAAAATGATTACAGATTTACTTATTGGGGGTATTGGTGGAATAGTTAGTAGAAGTATAGTAGCGCCAATAGAACTTAATAGATTACAGAGACAAAATAGATTTATACCCAATTCTACACTTTCTGATGTTTTTAAAAAAGAAGGACTTAGATTTTTTTGGAAAGGTAATGGTACTAATTGCGTTAGAGTATTTCCGCAACTTTCCATTAATTATTCCGTATTTCGTAAAACTAAAAAAATAAATGAAAAATACATTCATAATGATAATATTCTTAATTTTGTTAGTGGATGTTGTTCTGGATTTACAAGCATGTTGATTACATATCCATTAGAAACTACAAGAACTTATTTATCTCTCCAAACTAATAAAAATAAATATAAAGGAATATTTGACGCATTAAGAAAAATACCACCAAAACAACTTTATCAAGGATGTAAAATGAGCATGTATGGATTTGGTGGATTTAGTGGAATTCAATATACTTCCTATTATTATATTAATAAAACCATTAAAAATACACCATTTGATAGCAAACTCTTCGCAGGGGCCTTCGCTGGAACCTTTTCTGTTAGTATTACTTATCCTACCGATCTTGTTAGACGAAGACTACAATTACAAGGTTTTGATAAATCTGTTCCCAAATATAACGGCATATTTGATTGCTGTAGAAAGATTTTCAAAACAGAAGGAATTACAGGCTTCTATAGAGGACTTGGTGCTACCTATATCAAAACCGGACCTGCTGTCGCTATACAATTTTGGACCATAGAAACCCTCAATAAATATTTTAAAAATCAAGATATATAATATATGACTGATTTAAATCTTGAATTAAATATACTACAATACTCTAAGAAAGAATTAGAAGATTTATTTAATTTAAAACAAAATTATAAGTTTGATGATATTCATAAACAAGCTTTAAAGGTCAAAGATACTATTTTTGATATAGAAACTATAGATGATACTAGAAAGAAACAACTTTCTTCATTTTTAAAAGACGCTATGATTTATCTTCAAAATTACTATATTGCCCATTTTTTACACAAAAAATTAGTATAAATACTTATAATTATTTATAACTATTTATTAATGTCTATTCAACATCTTGAATTAAATACATTTAAACAAGTTTTTGATGTATCTAATAATAATAAAGCCCTTTACGGTGAAGTTCATACTGATTTTAATTTAATACATAAAATACTTGACCTTATTCCTCCTAATTATTATAGTAATCCCGATATTACTTGGTTAGACCCATGTTCAGGAAGAGGATACTTTCCTATGGTTCTATATAAAAGATTATATAATGGACTAGCAAGTGTTATAACTAATAATGATTCAAGAAGTAAACATATAATAACCAATAATATTTTTATAAATGAAATTAATATTCAACATAAAAAAGTTCTAACAAAAATATTTGGAGAGAAAAATAATATCTCATTTAAGAATTTCCTTGATTTAAATCAAAAGTTTGATTGTATTATTGGAAATCCTCCATTTAATATTAATGGTTCAAGCAAGACACCTACAAATAAAAAACTACAAAAAAAACTTGATGGTAAAAATTCATGGTGCTCTTTCATTAAACATTCCATTTCATTACTTAAACCCAATGGATTACTAGCATTTATCACACCTTCTATATGGATGAAAAATGACTACTTCTTTCATAATTTTATGAAACAATTTGAAATACTTAAAATAATCACATTGGATAATACCCAAACTAATAAGGCCTTTCATGGAAATGCCCAAACTCCTACTAGTATGTTTTTATTACAAAATAAACCATCCACTCACAAAACTCTGCTTTATGATAACATACTCCAATCTTATATTCCATTCAATTATGCTAATTGTAGTATTCCACTTTGTTATGCTAGTATAATTAATAAATTTAAACCATACGTAATCAAATATGGCTCCATAAAAGTTATTAAAACATCAATGAGACCTGGTTATAAAGATCTTATAATTGGACCTAGTTTAAACGGAAAAACTGGTTATCCTAACATTAAATCTTGTAGACTTAATGGGCTGAAACCACAATTAGCTGTTAACTTTTCGAATATACCTTGTAGTTATTGTGGTATACCCAAAGTTGTATTAGCTCATAAAATGCACGGATTTCCGTATCCTGACCTTGATGGATTATTTGGTATCTCCAATAGAGATAATTATGTTATATTAAAAAAAAACAAGCAAGATTTATTAAAAATATATAAATTTCTCTCCAATAATTTTTTTGTGAAACTTTTTGAGTCAACAAGATATAGAATGAAATATCTAGAACGTCATATATTCGAGTTCATTCCTGATATATGTAATATACCTAACTTTCCTGAAAATATTTCTCTTCAAACCATTTATAATTTTTTCCAAATTAGTGAATTGGAGAGAAATTTTATTAAAACACATACCAAAAAACATTATGAATTTTTTTAATCCGCTTTACGCACCATTACAATACCTTTCATATCTTTTCCAAAGCTTGTTTCATCTACCTTTTTAAAACCATTTTTTCTATAAAATCGTATTGCTTTCTTATTATTTGAACGAACATCTAATATTAAGTTGGTTTTCTTATGCTTCTTCATGAAAGCCTTAAATACCTTCTTTGCCTTACCATTACCTTGATTCTTATTTACAAGTTGATTTATTTTAATATCACCTGGTTTTATTTTAAACTTATATTTATTAACCGAAACCTTATATTTAGTATAAGTTAATACTACACCATTTCTGTATATTAATGTACCATTCTTTTCGTGTTTATCTAAAGTTCCTGTTAAAAATCTAAAGTAACCACGTGGAAATATATCAGGATATTGTTGAAATATTTTTACAATTTCCTTCACTTTCTTAGACTTATTTCCCCCTCCACTTAATTTACGCGTTTTATTTCTCCTTGATCTATTTTTCCTTCTTGTTTTCATATATATATTATGTTTTGATTATATATATGAAAAAATCATACAAAAAACGTAGCAGAAAAAGAAGCACCAAAAAAAGAGCACGCAAAGCACGAAGAAGAACTAAAAAAGCTGGCGATCGTAGTAAATTAGCAAGGGCAGTAATGAAAAGGCAATTTCAAAAAAGAGCACATAGACTACAAAATACTCCTGGAGCAATCCGTCAACTTCAAACTCTTCCATTGGACAATCCAGATGCTGACTTTGCTGATTATCTCGTTGTGGATCGTATGAGGCGCCAAGGACAGCACGTTGGAATGGCTGCTAAAAGAAAAGAAGCTAAAAGAAAAGCAACTAAAGAAGCATACAAAAGATCACAAAAAAGAAGAAAAATAGATCCGCGTCCTAAAGCTATAAAAATGACTGGCTCTTTTACATTAGGAAATCGGGGAGGTAGAAGAAAACGTAAAACACGCCGCCGAAGACGCCGTTAAACATAATAAAATCTTCTATGAACGTAATTAGGATGGGCGTTCTGTTTAATAAATAATACCTCAAGTTCGCTTAATTTTACATAATATTTTATATTATTAAATTATTAATATATATTATATGACTATTACTCAAGATGTTATAAAACTAACAAATAAAAATTTATATTGGACAAATATACTACTTATTCCATCAATTATTATAATCTTTTTAATTGTTTTAGATATTTATAATTGGAAAGATATATCTTTCCAAGATAAATCGACCTATTTATATATTTGGAGTGGATTTTTTGTATATATGATTCTTGTCTTTGTATTATCTTCACTTTACCATTATACATATTTTATAGATTCACACATATTAAAAAGTATTGCTAAATTAGACGTATATACAGCTCCTTTATTATTTATCATTTTATTAATTATTAACATTATATATGTATCATTTATCAGAAGCAATTGTAATATCAGACATATTAGTAAAAATATTGATCCATTATATATAATTTCAAGTGGATTTAGTATATTAGGTTCAATATCTTGGATAACAAAAAGAATTTTATATAAAGGATATACGAAAAAAGGATTAATCTATAAATTAAAATGGATACAAACACATTCATTCTTTCACTACGTAACGTATACAGGTGTTTTGTTATTTCTTTCACTATATTATATTGAAAATATCCAAATTTACAAATATTTATTTGTAAATAAAGAAAAATGCTAATTATCACGAATATCAATAAATAAGAAAATTGAAATAAAAAATACGATAAAATAATTTAACACTCACCTTATCCTAACTACTTTATACATGTCTCAAACACAGCAAAAGATAATCGGTAGGTTGTTGGCTGCCGCCAGCGAATCAACACAACAAACAAGAGTTGCGGCTGCTATTTGCCGTGGTAGTAAAATATTAGGTATTAATATTAATAATCATCGTTCTAAGTATGGTGACCAGATTAAATGTTCCGGACATGCTGAAGTAGCTTGTATTCACAAGCTCTTCCCTTATTACTTCAAAAATAATTTAAAAGGGTCGTGGGTTTAGCAATAAGAAATTTAAAAGAAAAATGAGAAAATTAACGATTTACATAGCAAGACATCGCCCGTCAACTCCGTATCAATCAGCACATTCACATCCATGTTCTAATTGTTCTTCTGTAATAAAAAAAATAGGTATCAAAAAAATTGTATATGTTGATGATTATGGAGAAATAAATAAGTGTAAAACGTGTGATTATAAAACAAATTATATTACACCAGGTTATAAATTATATCACCAGCTAAATATTACACCTGATTAATACATAAAGAAAAATTATTTAATTTTTTTATAATACATGGCACTAAGAAGAACAAAGAAAACAAGAGCCTTGAGTAAAGACGGATTGACTTTATTTAACTTATGTTTACAAAATGAAGAAGAAGAAGAAGAAAAAAAAATACCACAAAAAACCCAGAAACTTACCAAAAGTTGTATTAGAGGACTTTTTTATAAACTTTTTACTACTAACTTTGATATCGAACTAGAAAAATCTGAAGAAAAATTTAGAGACGGTACTCTTAGCCTTTATTCGTTTTTAGATAATAAATCTATCAAAAATATACCTAACTTTTTTAATAACGCGGTTGTAAATCTTGTATATATTATTTTAGTAACAGATGGAAAACTCAATAAAAAACGGAAAATTTCCAAAAACTTATTGTTTTATTATTCCTTGGCTGAACACGCGATGAAACATAATGACCATAATACAGCCGTTTTACTAAGAGCAGCACTAGATAATACAGCAATTAGGAGACTTAAATTACACGAAACTAAACAAATGAAACGTGTTAAAGCAAAATTTGAAGATATTTATGGATCTTTTCTCAGTTGTAATGCTAGACATTTAAAAGCCATCCTTGATAATAAAGACATTAAATTTCTACCTTCATTACTTATATTACTTATGCATTTAAATAAAACTAAAGAATACGCCAAGTCTTATAGAGCATTGGGAAAATTTCCCAAAGAATTAGAGAAGAAAAATAAACAACTCCAAAATATAGCTAACAATTATTATATAGAATATTCTGGTTTTAGAGAAAAAATTATTGATTTATATACCACAGACCCTCACGAACTAGAATTGTTAAAAGATAGCAATAAATCTAATATTAGCACTAAGTTATTTGAATTATCAAATAAAATTAAAAATTGATTTAAATAACAATTATTAATATCCTTATACAATTAATGTATAAAGATAAACCCTTCCATATAGGAACCGTTAGATTTACAAATAAAACATATCAAGAAAATCTGGAATGGAAGGCTAGAAAAAATCATAAAGGATGTATATATGGACTAGATACAAAAGTTACTAATACTATTAATAAGGGTTCATATATATTTGTTATAGAAATGAATAATGATAAAAATAAAATAATGGGAATTGGACTTATTAAAAATATAACAATACCCACAAATAGAAGCAGAATTTATGAAGAAGAGGTGTATAATCAATATGTATATAAGGGAAAAAACCATATTACAAGAGAAAACTTACTAGAAATACATAAAGATACGATATTATTTTTAGAAAATATGTTATTTCGAGGACCACATCATTTTAAAAGAGGAAATGGTTGTACTATTTTAACAAGTGATAGAATATCACAAGCAGAATACTATAATAGACCAATCCAAAAACGTGTTTATAGATGTAAAATTTGTGGAAAAATTAAAAAAGGACATACATGTCCTGGAAAAAGAGTGAAATTAGTTCCATTAGAAAAGAAATGTAAAATATGTTTTCAAGTTAAAAAGGGACATATTTGTACAGGAATAAAAAAAAATTTAATATTATTAAATATTGTTTTAAAATTCTTCTCAAATATATTTTAATTTACCATCCCATTTACCTTGCAAAACAATTTTTCCATTTTTTACTAGAGGATAAAATAATCCTTTTATATTATCAGGTTTTTTCATTTCAACTTTAATTTCTTGAATATTTATTTTTGGTGTAGAGAAATTCGCATCTATAATGGTGATTCCATTATTATAAGCTTTTCCTATTTTACATAATTGGTTATTACAATATATACGCACCCTCTCAAATTTTTGAAATTCTTCACTAATATTTGACCACATTTTAAATAACCCTACCATCTTTTCCTTATCAGTCATTAAATTAGTGAAATAGTTTTTATAGTCTTTTACCACAGGTCCTTCACGGGGATCGATTGCGGTCGGATACCTTGGTCTAGGACCTATTTCTCTAGCAAATGTAGTCATAATATTATATATAGATATAGATACTTCTGTATAAACTGCTCCCATCAGTTCAAATACATCCAAAATATGCCTTTTTTTATCATTTTGTTTATCACGTTTCATTAATGTAATTTTAAAATTTTCTTCGGTAATTTTCTTCATAAGGAATTTTACACGTAAATCTTGATTGTCTCTATTAAGATTTAATTGTCTTCGTAAATCTCCCAATTCTGTATCCATAAAATGATTTGCTCCTCTATGAAATTGTGATAAACATGTAAAGAAACTAGGAAGTCGTATTTGTTTTTTAGGAATTCCATTAGCATAATTATTAACAATATCAACATAACTGTCTTTACTATCACGAGTTTCCCACCATAAATAATAACTTGGTTTAAAATATTCTGAATTTTGATAAAGATGTATTAAACATTCAAATATATGCTTTTTATGCTGTTCAAATGGTCCAAATACTTCACGTCTATTATTACCATATCCTCTATATCTTTTATAAGTTCCACCATGACTATTTTCCCCAAATATTGCTCTTAGTCTATCATTCCAACTACGATGATCTGGAATTCCTCCACAAATTTGAGCATTTGGAGCATTTATAACAGCACCACCTCCCTGTCGCTGAAATTCATAAAAGTGTGGATTATGAATAACACCATTTACTCTCATTCCTGTTCTCCAAGAAAATGCTATTTTACAACAAGTACACCACATTTGGTCACATCCTGATATTTTAAAGATAGGAACACCGCAACAAGGACAACCTTTGGTTTCCGCCTTAATTAATTTCGCCGACTCCAAACTATTTGGATCACAAGTATGTTGGGCGTCCAACTGTTGTTTTGTTAACTCATCACTTGTTTTTCCCTTTATTTCAAAACAATCTGGACATACCCAAGTAGAGCATATACCACATTTCCAAGATGTTGATAAGAAACCTTCACAATCATCAACAGGGCACTTTTTAACAAACACCTTCTTTTCTTTTTCTTCATTACCACCATTATAACTTATTTGTAATTCATTTCTTTTCTGTCTCTTTTTATACTCAAGTCTAATAAGTTTTTCCTTTAATATATCACGCTCAATATCAATCTGTTTAATATCTTCCTTAATTATATTTTGTTTTACTCTTACTTCCACAACAGGCATCGTTTCAGGAAATCTTGACTTTTCTGTTTCATACATTAATTCTTTTCTATGAAGTTTATATTCTTTATTAAAATATGATTTTCCAATAGACTTCATAGTTTCTTCTCTTGACCATCCTTGTTTACATCCCATACAATGAGCATCTGTTAGTTGTCCCATTAAATATTGTCTTATACAATTTTTACAACTTTCCAAATTACATTTACTACAAACCGTCTTGGAACGACTTGATCTGTTAAACTGTTCACAACAGATTTGGCAATCGGAGTTACACTGTATTTTTGATGACATGTTATTTATTTATTTATAATACATATAACTATATTATATTTGTATTCAATTTTCACCGAAAAAATACTTAATATATTTATTTTAAACAAGTTTAAAATAAACCTTATATTAATTAATATATGACTTCACTATCAGTAAATCCCCACCCCTCATACAGTGTAAAACTTTGTTTAGATAACGTAGATGATACTATTAAATCAGCATATAAATCAAAAATTACAAAATTATATAATTCACGATTTACAAATGATCATCCTGATTCAGGATTTGATTTATTTGTTCCACAAGACGTTACTATTCCACCTGGAAAAATTACACTTATTAATATGAAAGTAAAATGTTCTGTTACTAAAACATCAAAAAGCCCAACATTAGGAAATATTACTACCGAAAAACCAAGTCCTTATTATATGTATGCTCGTTCAAGTGTAAGTAAGCGTGGAATTATGCTTGTAAATTCAGTAGGTATCATTGATTGCGGTTATAGAGGGAATCTTATGGCTGCTTTTTTTAATACAACAGATAATCCTGTAACAATTCTTAAGGGAGACAGGATTACTCAAGTTTGTATGCCTGGTCTCAATTATGATTTTACAGTAGATCTTACAAATACTCTAGAGGAAACTCAACGTGGATCAGGAGGAATTGGTTCAACAGGAAGATAGAGTATTAATAAATAAAGAACCAAATAAAAAGAACTAAATAAAAGGCACTACAATAACAATATTATATTTTATAAGTATTTTTATTTATAAAATATAACTTAATATATTATAAGATGGATTTCAATAGTTTTAATGAACAAGGAAATAAACAATCTAAAAATAAAACATTTGATATTAACGAATATAATATAGAAGACCTGGCAGGAATATTAAATTTAACCCAAGAAGCACCTATAAATAAAGATAAAATAGACGAAAAAATCAAAAAACTTAAATATGAATTAAGAAATAATACAAAAAAGGACCAAATATTCCCTTTTTTAGAAATGGCCGCCAAAAAACTTAAGAAACAATTACAAAAATTTAATAAAGAAACCTGGGAAGAAGCATATGAATACGATGATAGTGAAGCAACTAATGTTTTAAAAAAACAATATCAAGATATAGAATTTCCAGAAAAAAATCTTATATTAAATCAACAATCAAATATTATTGGACGTGTTAAACAAACAATACAAGATAAAATGGCTATACAGGGAACAGTTCAAGGAGATAAAAATCCCATTCAACGAAAAACTATTAAAAGAACCGTTAATTTTGACTCTCATTATAGACAAATTTTAGACCCTTCTGCTGTGAACTGTTCATTCATAACAAACACTGACCCTTCACAACTACTACAAAATCCACAAGTTAGACTTTATACTTCTACTAATTATACCGTTAATCTTAATCAACCATTAACAAATGTAGTTGATATTACTGTTGATAATGTAGAAATACCTTATAGTTGGTATGTTTTTTCTGAAGACTATGGAACTAATAGATTTCAAGTAGACATACCTGAAATTACTGATGGTCCTATAGACGTTAAAATACCTGAAGGAAATTATTCGAGTTCTAGTACTTTACTTAGTCACATTAATAGTGCCCTCAACAGTATCCCTATATTTGAAGATAGCACAGATATGCTATCAAACTATATACAATTCCCTCAAACGGACACGACTGCTATAAATAATAAAACTGTAATTAAAAATATATCTACCAATATTGATGTAACTTTTCACTGGTATATACAAGATTCAAAAGCTTCATCATGTGCCGCACCTTCCAGAGAAACACCTAATTCTTTATTAGAGCCTCCAAAACCCGGTAATAAAATAAATTATAATTTAGGATGGCTTTTAGGATTTAGAACTCAAAGTTCAATAATAAAAGCTGGCGATTCTTTAACAGCCCCATCTACAATCGATACATATGGACCAAAATATTTATTATTAACACTTGATGATTATAATAATAATAAACCCAATAAAGATCTAATTTCATTAATTGATAATACTAGTAATAATTTCACATTACCTGGATATTATAAGCCTCAATCTATGAATCCTTCTATTGGGGTTATTGGAAATAATAATATATTATATCAACCAGGTCATGTAAATAAACCTGGATATGAATGCGTTGATGTAGCTGGGCCACCTGCGAATAGAGGGTGTGCTGAAAATGATATTAATAGTGATTTACCAAGTAATTTAACTGAAAAACAACAATATTCTGTTGCTCAAATGATACAAGCAAATGCTACTAATAACAAAAAACCAATATATTCATCACCCAATTCTACTGATATTTTATTACGAATACCGATTAATAATCCACCTGATAATAGTAATCAAATCTTATCATTTAAAAATGATAAACCCGAACAAACCAAACGTATTTATTTTGGACCTGTAAAGTTGAGAAAATTTAATGTTCGTTTATTAAATGATAAAGGATTTGAGATTAATCTTAATGATAGAGATTGGTCATTTTCTATATTGGTTAATCAACTTTATCAATTTTAAGATATAACACAACACTCGTACAAATGTTCCCTTGGTTTTGACTTACTAGTATTTGATAATTTTATACGAAGATCATCTAATGGACTTTCCTTAAATGCTACTATTTCTTCCCTTTTACTATATAAATGAGCTGTAAACTTCTTTATCGAACAAAATGTATTTTGACCAGTTTTTATACTTATTTCAGAATATAAGCAATTTAATCTTTTTGCTAATTCTTGACCCTCAAAACTATTTACCATTCTAATTTCATCTATTTTATTAGCTAATATTAATATTGGATAGTCTTCTCCCGAATTCTTCTTCAATTCATTATACCAAAATTCTACCCTATCAAACGATGACCTTTCATTAACATCATACATTATTATAGCACCCCCTACATCTTTGTAGTAAGTTCTTATTAAACTAATAAAATTTTCCTGACCTGCCGTATCCCACATTTGTAGTTTTACCAACTTACTATCCTTCATTTTGAATATTTTGGTAGAATAATCTACCCCTATTGTAGGAACTGATTTTTCATTATACATATCATATATTAATCTCTGTGTTAATGCTGTTTTACCAACAAAACACTCACCAACTAATACTATTTTACAACTATAATTATAAGCATACATAATATATTATGTAAAAATATTATTTTTTATATAATATATAGATGTCAAATAATAAATTAAAAGACGGATTTAGTAATATTACAGAATCAAATAAAACTATATGGAGAGCTGACCAATTTGGAAAAAGAGTAGTACAATCTCCCGACACATTCATTATATATACATTGATGGACAATGGAACATATCCTTCTTCTTACAAAATTGGTAGTGATAAACATAAAAAACTCAAAAAAGAACTTATACGAAGAATTCATTTATTTTATAAATCTGGAAAAGCATACAAATCTTCCATAAGAAAAACTATTAAAAAAAAAAAAGGTAAAAATATTATCAATAGACTAGAAAAATTAAACGCCAAAAAATTAGAAAAATTATACAAATCGCTATTAAACAAAAAAACTAGAAAAAATAGAAAATAACTATCCAAATAATAATTTATCCACTTGTGTTTTTACACAAAATATTCGATGTATTATTATTCCTATTATGAAGCATACAAAAAGTATTATACTGAATTCTGTCTCCTCCATTATGTAATATTGGATAAATTTTGCTAATAGAAATGTAAGTAAAACATCCACAATCGCTATATTAAATACTCTATATGAATGTAGGCCTTCTTTTGGTTTTCCTAAAGAATCTTTATATTTGCAAAAATACCACATATACTAATACTTCACATTAATTTGTTTAAGAACTACATCTAATTCATTCCATTGAGTATCCATTAACTCTATCATGCTTTCACTAAAATCTTGAACCTTCTTTAGCATCTTTTTTTTGATTTTCACAAGTGATTTCGTTTTTTCTTTAATTATTAACTGATTTTCTTCCTTAGCCACATCAAAACATTCCATATTTTTAAGAATTAATCTACATAAATTACAAGCCATTAAGATTTTTTGTGGATTATTTCGTGCTTTATGAATATATACTATTGGCTTACCTGCCACAAACTCCAGTAATAAATCACTTTTGGCTGCTATACCATGATCAGTAGCACACAATAACCCATATTGATATTCATTATTATTTTCCATATCTGCCTTAAATTTTATAATATCACGTTTTGGAACATTTCCTTTAAATTTCTTTGAATCTACCATTCCCACATATTTATCTCTTATAATGAAATCACCACGTCCTCCTTGAGCATGTGTATCTTCTACCATAGCCTCAGGAAACAATCGCAATAATTCGTTATAAGTCCAATCTTCACCTTCTTGTCCCTTTTTTGTTGAATTTGATGAAAGTATAACCATTTGTTCTATTTTACCACGCAATTCATCAATCTTTTCCTCATAACCACGGCGAATTTCATCCTTTTCGTGTATTGACTGTTGTTGCATATTCAATAATTTAGCATTATTTTTGTTATTTTGTTCTATTCGTGTATTAATCAATCCTTTCATTTGTTCCCTTGTTGCTACCAATTGGTTATTTAACTCATCAAATTTATCATTCCAATGCTTTTGATACCTTGCTTTTGTTTTTTCTGTTATTTCACGAGTTATTTCACTAACTTCCTTTACATGTTCGTTTTTTATCTTTCTCATATCCTCACGTAACTTTATTATATTCATCTCTTTATCTAAAATTTTATCTTCACAATCTTTTCTTAATTGTTCTATTAATTGAATATTTTCACCAGATTTCATATTCATATAACGAGTTTTTCCTTCTTTTAATAAAAATGACCCTAAACTTATAGCATTTAACTGATCTTCGGTTGATAATAACATAAAATCTTTTATACGATTATCGTCCAGTGGAAACATAAATTCCTTTAATTCATCCATATCTTCTTCCATTAATTTACTATTTTCAACATAGTCCATTATATTGAACTCTTGTTTTTTCTTTAAGTATTTTATATGAATGCATTAATTACTGGATATTCCGCAATTAAAGGCGGATACAAAATTTATAAATACGCTAAAAAGTTTAAAAATAAAAAGATAAGTACTTCTAATATGGATCTCGGAAGCCGAAAAGAAAGAAGCGATATGATATTAGAACCCCTCCAAGTGATGGTTCAATTATCTTTATTAACATATAGTCCACTTGGAACTAAAGTATCAGTTAGTGATAATATATTACATTTACATCCCCCTACCTGGAGTCAGGGAATATGGAGATGGTATAATAGTGACTCACAAAATGATTTATACTATCTTTTTCACGCCATTCGCAGGTATTACAAATGGTATAAAAATGACGAAAACAATAATAAAATCTTTACATTTATACTTACTAACGCTGTTAGAGGTATTAATAAACTTATTGAAACATATTCACAAACAGAACAAACCGCTATTACACATACTTTAGCACTTTACAAGAATGTATTGGAATTAGAATCTCCGGATCTTTTTAAAGATACTACTACTGAATCTATTAATATTGATACCGTATTTGAAAATATCAAAAATATTTATGATAAACGCCTATTAAAAATTATATATAATTCACTACTTATTATGGATGATGAAAATACTACTGAAAAACAAAGTGCTTTATATTTAAACGGCTTACTAGAAATGCTGCAACCTACTAACGAAAATATACGTAAATGGATTAGAGAAAAACTAACTTGTTAATTTCTCTGATAAATTCCTGCTTACTTATTGAATTTGGACCCACAGTATTATTCAATTCCCACATTATATTCTGATATTTCACCACAAATAAATCATTTTTTTTTTCTACTTTTATAAAATAATGGCTTTGTTCGCTCTTATCTTCTATATCTTTACTAATAACTCCAGCATATACACCTACACGTCTTAACGAATAATCTGGATTTTCACCCTTTTTTACAAATTTAAAGCCAATAGGTTCCAATTTTTCCGGCATTTCCCTAGCATAACCTTTATTAACCCATATTTGAAATACACACGGAACATCATAAGGTTTTCCATTTGCTAAAAACGCATCTTTCCCTACATCATCCTGGTATTCTAAATGATAATTAGCTGGAAATGTTTTTTGATAACTATCTTTTTTAAAGCTTTTCGGTAATATAAACGCAATTGTTTTTGTTTTCTCACAACTTGTTATATGCTTTATAAACTTACGGGCCAAACTAGATTGGCGCCCAAATGGTGGATTCCCTATAAAATGAAGATTACTTTGAAAAGCCCATAAATCAACATCCAAAAAATTCATTTGTTGAATATTTTCCCCTTCAGGCTGTATATCAAATGCTATCAAATTATACATATGTAACGGCGATGTCCACACCCCACTTCCAGCACTTGGTTCTATTATTAAATCATCCTCTTCTAAATAAGGTTTAAATTTATCTATATATTTTTCTACTATACTATGATTCGTATAGAATTTATCGATAGTATTTCTGTTTTTTCCTGTTGTTTGCTTCATTCTTTATAATTATATTAATTTATATTTAATATAATTCAATTTAATATGGTGCGTAGTTTGAAAATGGATCTGCTTCAGGAACAGGAGGCACAGGAGGCACAGGAGGTGCTGGAGGTTCTGGAGGTCCGCTTGATGAACTACTTGATGAACTACTAGAAGAACCACTACCGACTATGTTTATAGTGGTTGATTTACCACGACCACCTAAATAACCAAAAAAGGTTCTCACAGGAACTACTAATGGTGCTACTACACCTTCTTTTGGGTTTGTACTTGAAAGTAAAAATACTAAAATAACCATAACCAATACAATTAAAACTGTTAATGCTACATCACTAAACTTCATTATACATTATTTATAGATTAATTAATTTCACTGCTATATTTATATGGGAAATACTTTATCTATAGTTTTAACTTACAGGCTTCATAAGAAAAACCCAACGAATTATAACTATGAAAGGTTAAAGGAAAAATATAGAAAAAAAAATATATCTAATAATGTAAATAAATGGGAAATTTGCTATCAAAATTATGTAAAGCGATCAGTTATCCTTTGAAAGTATATGAATATAAAAAAACCAAAGAAGTTTATGATGAACTTTTCACAGATGAATTCGATGCTGATTTAGAAGAAGACCGGCGGAAATTCTTAAGGGAAAAATTAGAATTAGTTCCTAATTATAGATATTAGTTAGGCAATCATTATCGTAATCTTTGACTAAATATTGATTTACAATTTTCCAGTTTCCATCAGGAACCTTTAATCCTGAAGGTAATATAGCATTTCCTACTGTTGCTAATTGTGCTAATTTACTAAAAGTAATATCATTTTGTGCAACAAGTAGGATTGCTTCCTTTTTTTCCACTTTATCTTTTACATAATCTTCAAATTGAGGTAAATATTGATATTTTTCTGTATTAGACCGATACATATACCCTAATATATAATATGTTTTTTAAGTGATTTAACATATTATACAACATTTCGTATCTGATCCTCCTAGTTTTTGCCACTGTGTTATAGTATAATTAGCTCCCATACTATGATTGCATCTACTACATATAGGTCTAAGGTTAGAAATTACAAGCTTGCCTCCTTTGCTTTCAGGTTTATTATGACCAACATGAAAATCAAAGACAGTAATTGTATTTTTACACCAAGAAATATGGCACTTATTTTTAAATTTCTCTCCAATATATTTTCTCCAAACCTGTTCTCTTAAAGCTTTTGGAATTGCTTTCTTCTTTTTCATTACATAATAAGGTGTTAAATTTCTAAGTAACTTTAAAATATCTTGATAAAATCAAAAATGCAACTTTTAAAATAAAAAAGTCATCGAATATATCACTTTTGGACATTACTATGGACAAAAATAAATGTCCAAAATCGATTTTTTCAAATAACTTTTTTCGGAATTTTAGGTCATTTTCTGATTTAGAGCATCTTGTAGGGATTTTTTGAAAAGTAGTACAAAATTTTTGTGACCATAGCTTAAAAAAAGGCACTATGGATAAATATTTTACCCCAAATTACTTAAAAATAAAATGGACATTTATTATATATGTTACCAAACGTCACCAAAACGTCACCAAAAAGTGTTAAAAGTGTTAAAAAAGTGTTAAAATTATATTGTACGTGTTGTGACTATTATGCCTCACAAAAAAGTCACTTTAGGAAACACCTGACTACACGAAAACATCTAAAAAATGCGTCACCAAACGTCACCAAAACGTCACCAAAAAGTCTAAAAAGTGTTAAAAAAAGTGTTAAAATTTTTGTATGCGAACATTGTGATAAAGAATATAAAAGCAGAAATGGTTTGTGGCGACACAAAAAAAAATGTATGCCTGTAAAATCACAAATAGACCCAGAAGTTGAGAAATTAAAAGAAAAACTTCATCAAGAAGAAATGAATCAAATGTTAAATGACAAAATAGAAATGATCCAAGGTCAATTTATGGAAATGGTTGCGCCTGTTATAAAACATATAGGAGAAAATGGAGGTATATCCAGTCAAAATAACTGTAATAATACCACAAATAATACTATTAATAACAATATTAATATCAATTTATATTTGAACGAGCATTGTAAGAATGCTTTAAACATAGAAGACTTTGTGAAAAAGATACAATTATCATTAGAAGACTATAATTTTGCGTTAGAAAATGGATATGCAAAAGGGGTTACAAATGTATTGATAAAAAATATTGAAGATTTGGATGAGACACAACGTCCAATACATTCAAGTGATAAAAAACGTGGAAAATTTTATGTAAAAAGCCATGGAGAATGGAAAAAAGAGAATGGAGAGATGGTAGACAAAGTAATAACAACGGTAGGAAATAAACTAAATACTTATGATATAGAAAATATTAAAGTAGAAGATTTTAAGGACCCAGAAGTAATGGAACTATACCAGAAGAATACATTAAAATTAGCTAAGAAGAGTGATCCAAAAGAAGCAAATAAGGAGCGTAAGAAAATAAAGAATGAATTAGCAGACACGGTTTCCTTGAAAGATGCTTTAGAAAAAGCCAACGAACATATAACAAATGAATAAAATCTTAAGGATATATAAGATGGTATTAAAGAAGACACAAAAAAAGAGAAAAACAAGAAAAAAACGTGGAGCATATCTAAGTGCCCTTGAAGATAGCGACGATGAGATGAATGATGAAGAAGGCTGGGGTGCAGATACAGAATTTTTAGTAAAAAACGATCAAGAAAATATTAATGCGTTTTTTAATGAAATTAGAAGAAGACAGATTAATGGAAGTTATGTAATTCATTCACCAAGCGATGAATTGGGGTTAGAATTTTTACATTCCATGATGATGGAATCATTATTGGCTGGAGAATATGTAGAAGGAATATATGGAGTAACATATGCTCCAAATAGAAATGAAGGTCAATATGGTAGATTTTTTGCTGATCATTTTTATGATGCGGATATTTTAACAGAGAGATTACAAATAGTAAGTGAAAATAATAGATTTCCAAATGATGTGACGCAATTACAATCAGCAGTAGAAGAACAGATTATACTTCCTCACCCAGGGGGAGAAAGTCCAAATACTATTATGGACGTAGATGATTTATCTGGAGGTAGAAAAAGACGCCGTAAGAAAAAGACGCAAAACAAAAAGAGTAGGAAAACTGGTAGAAAGAAAAACAAAAGACGCAAAACAAAAAGAAAAAGAGGAGGAATATGGTTAGGAGAACTCTGTACTATTTGTCAAGAAAAAATGAAAAGAACAAAAGGCGCTATTGTACAAACAAGGTGCGTCGGCGACGATGGTATAAATAGACCACATACCTTTCATCTAAATTGTATAAATGAATGGCTTAAAAGGGATAAAATTACCTGTCCAATTTGTAGACACATAATTAATAGCGACGGCTTAACAATAGTATATCCTATAACTTGTTCAGATAAATGTAAACAAAAATTGGGTAAATTAAGGGAATTTGTGAAAGAAAAAATAAAAAATATACGAAGACAACGAGCAAGACAAATTCAAGTTGCTCCAGGCCGTTCTCCAGTCGCTGCTCCTGTGAACTTGGATGTAGTAAACAGAGAGTATAGACCATCACAATTTGATGCGGCAAGACATGTGAATGAGGGATGGAGAAGTGGAGGAAAACGTAAGAAAAGGCGTAGGAAAAGTCGTAAAAAAACAAGAACAAGAAAAAACAGCACAAAAAAGACAGGTAAAAGAAGAAAAAATTGAATATTTTATTACAATAATTTTAAGGTAATAAAATATGACTTATCAATCAATATATTATTCAGTAAATTTGTGGCTTATAATTATTAGCGTGTTAATGTTAGTATATTATGCTATAGATATGATATTTTATAAATATAAAAAATATATAAAAAGAAATTCCCAAGAACGTAAAAATAAACTTAAAAGTATTCTATTGATGAAACATAAAATTAATTAAGAATAAATGTTGATACAAAATATTTTTTATGTTATTATTCGAATAATTAAATGTAATAAGATACTAAATGACGGAATGTGTGATTTGTATGCAAAAAATTAAAGATAAAGTAATAACACCGTGTAATCATGAGTATTGTAGGGAATGTATATTACGGTGGATAGTAAAAAAACACAATTGTCCATTGTGTAGATCATTTTTAATGATAAAAGGTATAACGGGGAGACAAACACGAACAACGTCAGCCCTAACAAGAATATATTGTGCTTTAGAAAGATTTACAGAAGGGCCACGTAATATAGAGAGAATGAAGGAAGTTTTTGATATAGTATTGGAAAAAAAAAATAAAATTTTAATAAAGAACAATAGAGAATTTAGAATGGCGTATAATGAAAAAGTTAATCAGGCAGAAAACATATATAATGTAAATTTAGAAGAGTATTATTATTTTATGGATTAAATCTAGATTGAACAATAGGAACAATATCTCTATTAATATCATTAATAATACATTTTCTGTTTAAATTTTTAGCAGCTTGGGCAGTAGTGCCGGAACCACACATAGGGTCATATACATAATCTCCTTCATTGCTTGAGATTTGTATAATCCTTTCTAATAGTTTAATGGGTTTAGCTGTGGGGTATTTTCGGATTTCACTTCCCTGACTGATAGAATGTATATCATCCCACAGGTCAGTGCATAGTTTTCCAGGATTTTCATGAAGATAAATTTTCTTGTATAAATTAGCTCCAACTTTTTTAGGAAGATGAATTCTGTTATCATCTATAAGTTTCTGGAGTTCAGTTAATTTGATTCTCCAACCAGATGCCGGATTAAAAGTTTTTCCTTGAATAATAATTTCATACATATATCCTTTTTTGGTTTTTTCGGTGACGAGATGACCTAGAGCATAATTACCACGTTCATCTTTATTTTTGAAAGAATTTTTGAGATAGGTTTCATCTTTAGGTTGATATACAATATTAAATTTATATTTTTTATTTTTATTACATTTGAAAATAATATCAACAACGGAACCAAGTTTAGTTTTAACATTATTTTTGGAGCGGCATTTTTTCCAGAAGATAGGTTCGACAAATTTAAATTTGGCTCTAAGGATTTTTTCAGGAATAAACATACAAGAAGATGAAATATGAAAGAAGAGGGTACCATCTGGGGTGAGCATATCATAGAGCTTGTCTATATTCTTCTGTATGAATTTTTCATAATCGGCGTTTGTCCATTTATCCTTGAATCCAATATCACTATTACAATTAAGCTTGTAATCTCTAGCAGAATTAAATGGAGGATCAAAATAGATAGTAGTAAATTTATGAGAAATATTATTTTTAGTGGCGTCGCCAATATGTAATTCTATATCTTGTGAAAGAGTGAATGTATTAGGAGATTCCATGTTTTGTATATTATTAGTAATAGATATCAAATTCAATTTTGTATTCATTAATATTAAATAAGAATATATTTTAATATTAATTGGTAAAATATAATTACGTAAAAAAGAGAACTAATATAATTTAGATTTAATTTCCTAGTAATAAAACATTAGAAAAAATCATCCAACCAAGTAATAATTTGGCTGTAAGAGATAATATAACATAAGCTTGTTCCTTTTTATATGGATTAATTTCACAAGATAGTTCAGTTAATTGAACAACCCCAAATGACGAGTATAGTAAAAATAATAGAATAACTATGGCATATACAAAGGAAGGTGGTCCACCTCCAGTAGTATCAGATGCGGCATCGATGGATTTGAAAAATGCGTGACCTATGATTCCATAAGCCCAACAAAACTGAAGCCATCCAGTAATATGTAGGAGCCATTTAATTTGTATATTTTCAACATACTCTACGGCCAATCCACATAATTGACAAGCGGAAGTTAAAACCCCAATGGACGTGATTAAGTTTATATCGGTGACCCCATTTAGAAGAGCAATGGAAATGAGCATAATGGAAGCACTAAAACTGTATTCAATAAAGCGCAATGGATTTTTGTTATTTAAAATCATATCGCTATATTTATATCCGCATATAGGACCGGTTTTATTTGTGATTGCTGCGAAGGATTGAAATACGAATGATAATATATGGAAGGAGATAATTAACCATCCAAGGTCAATACCATAACATCCATCATCATCACAACTAACAGGTTTAGTAACGGACCCAATACAGAATGTGCCGTCGGTAGTATTGAATTCTCTAGCTCCAATTGAACAAGTAGAATTAGTTTTATCCCAACTTTGAAAGGTTTCGGTGTAAGGAATAATAAGGGGGTTTTTAGAATAATACAATAAAATCATGGAAGAAGCACTGAGAAAGTGTCCAAAAATGGCGAAATAATTAAGTTTAATATAAAGTGGTAAATTAGAGGAAGACATAATAATATTGTAATAAATAAAATTTTGTTTAAATATATTTAATAATATATAAAACACATAAAAAAGAGAACTAAAAAAAGATATCTAAAAATAATTTGGAGAGAAAAATATAAATGAATATATATGAGTGATCTTGTGGAATATAATTCTAGTCTAGCAGAGGGAGAAAAGAAATTGGAATCGAATGAGTTTTTTCAAGACTTGTGTGGATTGATGGAGAACGACCAGTTCAAAAGATTTTTGGATAAACATATGAGTAGTTGGTTGGATATAAAATGTTCTGTGACTTACATGCATTTGTATAAACAATTTAAGGAACGATATGCTGAATTAAATGATGGAGAGTTGGATAATCGGTTGGCGGTATATTTATTGTCGAAGATAATGAGAGACAGGAATTTGCGTCCGTGGTCTATCAATATGGTGGATAAGATGTTAGAGAATAAGAAGGTGGATTTTTTCAAGGAATTTGAATCAATAATGAAGCATGATAATGATATGAAAATGTTACGAGAATAAGACTTTTCGGCCCCCGAAGGGATGGCGAAGCCCGCCGAAAAGTATTTTAATTTATTAACCCAGAATTAATATTAACTGAGAAAATAATATTTACAATCCTAACACCATAACCGCACCATATAGTTGAATATTATGGGACAATAACCTTACCATATTATTTCAACAAGGTCTTATGGTAACAAATGTAATATATTGAAACAATATCTAGACCATAAAAGGTAACAAAGTTAAAAAATAGTTTTATAAAAATTTTGTTACCATAATTCCAAAACAGAGAAAATAATTCAAAATTTAACACCATAAAAGGTAAGAGAAAATTAACAAAGAGAAATATTTTTGTTGATTTTTAAAAATTTCCTAATAACAGGGAAAAAAATAAAAAAAATAAAAAAACTTTAGGAAAAAATTAATAAAACTAGTAAATCTCAGGCATAACTGATAAAAAAGAACTATAACTTGCGGAAATTAGTTTATTTGTAAATATTATTTTCTCAGTTAATATTAATTCTGGGTTAATAAATTAAAATACTTTTCGGCGGGCTTCGCCATCCCTTCGGGGGCCGA
>Ga0315331_10000292_pt1 | contig 33182 bp, 42 predicted proteins | sample M160m34915metaG_FD_203456 | JGI IMG/M metagenome (GOLD analysis project Ga0315331, IMG submission 203456) | Ammonia-oxidizing marine archaeal communities from Monterey Bay, California, United States - M1 60m 34915 | ecosystem: Environmental > Aquatic > Marine > Intertidal zone | place: USA...
TTCTTCTTTCAGCCATAGCTTTACGCATAGCTGCTTTTTCATTGTCGTTCAATTTTCCGTCTTTGTTCTTGTCGAACCTCTTTAGGGTTGCTGCCTTAGATGATGCCCTGTTAGGTGCCATCTTCTTTCTTAGTTCTGCGTATTTAGCTTTGGCTTGCTTTTCTGTAAGCTTGCCTGCTTTAACAGCTTCTTTGATTTTCTTGGCAGCTTCGACATACTTCTTTCTGGCCTCTGCTACTTTTGGGTCAACCTTCTTTTTGGTGGCTGGCTTATTTTTAGCGGAGTGAACTTTATTTGTCTTGCTGTGATTTCCGTGGTGATCGGCTTGTATTGAGCTAGCGCCCAACAACAAAGCTCCTACAATTATTAGTTTAATATATGTATTCATAAGATTATTTAATACGACGCCGCAACAGGAGTGGGTCAAAATTGTCGTTGCTGTCGTAAGCGAATGGTTCCCATCCTTTGGGGATACTTTTGGTGTTGGAGGTTTTATAGTCCCACTGTTGATTTGGGTCCCAAGAAATGATTAGGGGGCTAGAGGAAGCTCCTGTTCCGAATACTATTGTAGTCGTTAATAGTACACCGATTGCGAATGATTTCCAGTCAAGTAGTTTCATGATTATTTATTCTCCCGGCTCATTGCCGTCGATTACTTCGTCTCTTTTGTTTTTAAACTCTTCACGGATTTCTTTTATTCGAGTGTGAACTTCCTTGCGATGAGACTTGACTTGCTCCATCCATTCTTTTCTGGAGGCAGTCATCTGTTCTCTTAGAGCGGTTTTCTCTTCGTCTGTAGCGTCTTTAAACTTGCTCTTGTCGAATTCGCCTTTCATTCCGTCCATAGCTTTCTTAAATCCTTCTCTTAATTCTTTGATCTTTGCGTCATCACGAACTAGCTTACCGAAGGTTCTTCCTTGGCGAATCTTGTTTCCTTTTTTCTTTGCCTCTCCGTGGTTTTTTCTGCGTTTTTCGAAAGCGGCTTTTAGGCGCTCTTTAACTTTGGCTGGATCAAACTTCTTGCCATCTCTTTCTGGCCTTTCTTTATTGGGCTTTTCTTTTTTAGGTTTTTTGTCGGGGCCAGCTTCGACGGTTGTTACTAACGCCGCTGACATCACAGCCAACAGCCCATATTTTAATAATTTCTTTAATGTCATAATATTTATTACACTTGCAAGTTTCGTGCCAAGCATAAAAACACGTATTTTCTAGGTTCTCTTTCTTTTTTTTATTTTTTAAAATAAATCTTAGTTAATAGAACCCAATTCTATTGGGGTATATACCCCAGTCCTATCGCTACGCTGATGGATATTCTAAATTATTCTTTGCGTAATACTCTTCGTCTATTTCTTCGTTGGCTTTATATAAATGCTTGGTATGAACGATATCGCTGCGTATTGGAGACTCAGAAACTGGGTGTTCAAAATAACCAGATGATCTAATATTTACTTGAACCAAGTTAGAGGAAAGATACGCTTTGCTCCTAGCTTCGTTGATAGTGTCTCCACGGGCTATAGCCACCCCTAAGCGGCGCTCACCATCAATATTGGGTTTGCCAAATAGCTTGATTTGAGTGTCACTTTGTTTCAAAGCTTTATTTAGATAAGAGAAGGAAACATTGTCTCCTTTGCCTTTAGCTTTTATTACATAAGATGCGCTTGGGCCATGCTGTTTGATATTTGGTATAGGTAAACCTAATATAGCTCTAGCATGTAAAGCGAATTCTGACAAATCTTGAGAAATAAGAGTTACTAGCCCTGTGTCGTGCGGACGCGGAGAAACTTCCGAGAACCAAACTTCATCTCCTTTAATAAATAATTCTACCCCAAATAAACCATAACCTCCTAAAGCTTCAGTAATATCAAACGCTATTTGTTTTGACGTGTCTAAAGCTTTGTCGCTCATAGGTTGAGGTTGCCATGATTCAACGTAATCTCCACCTATTTGCTTATGACCTATCGGCTCGCAAAAACTTGTACTGTTTATAGGGGTAGGATCATAGTCTACTATATGCCTTACAGTAAGCAAGGTAATCTCGTAATCAAAATCTATAAGTTCTTCGACGATAACTTTCCCTGCTCCTGACCTGCCTCCGGACTGACTATATTCCCAAGCAGACACTACATCTTTATATTCACGAATAACGCTCTGGCCTTTTCCGCTAGAAGACATTATAGGTTTAACTACGCAAGGCATACCTATCTCGTTGACTGCCTCTACGAATCCGTCATATGAATTAGCAAATGTATATTTTGATGTTTTTAATCCAAGCTTTTCTGAGGCGAGCCTTCTTATGCCCTCACGGTTCATTGTGAGTTTAACTGCCGAAGCGTCTGGTATGACTTTTATTCCATTGACAGAAGCCTCTAGAAAAACTTCCGTAGCTATAGCTTCGACCTCTGGTACTATATACTGAGGTTTGACTTTCTTAATTATGTTCCTTAAAGCATCTGCGTTAAGCATATCTACTACATAAGACTCATCAGCTACTTGCATAGCGGGAGCGTTTTTATATGAATCAATTGCTGTGACCTCTACCCCAAGTCTTTGCAACTCTATAACTACTTCTTTGCCCAATTCTCCGCTACCGCAGAGCATAACTTTTGTTGCGCTAGGGGTAAATGGGGTACCAATTTCATTTAACTCGTTCATTTTTTAATCTGTTTTTTTTTCGTGGGTTATTCTTTTTATTTCTCCAAAACCAAACAGTATAATCCTCTCCTTCAAAATCTTCAGGTAGTATGTCGTACTGTTTTCTTTTCATTTTTTAAAAGGGTTGGCGTTGCGCTAAAGACTTGAAAAACATCTATTGTGTTCTGGCTCGTTGAAGCGCATACGCTGTCTAAAAGTCGTCCTCTAGTGATCCCGCTTGTTGGTACTCTCTTACTCTACGCTCAAAAAAGTTACCCATAGCTTGTACGTCTACTACTTCTCCGAGCCAAGGGAACGGGTTCTTGTCGCTTGGGAAGCGGTAGTCTAGACCTATACCTTCTAGTCGTCGATTGCCAATGTAATGCATATAATCAACAAACATATCAGCATTAAGCCCTAGAATGCCTCTTGGGAGAACGTCATGGGCATAAGCTATCTCTAATTCTACTGCTTTTTTGATGTGCTCCACAAATTCTTCTTGAATAGATTTAGTCCAAATTTTAGGATTTTGTTCTATTATCTGATTGATTACATAAGTGCCAAACTCAATATGAGAGCTTTCGTCTCTAAGTGTGTACTTGATCTGATCGGCTACTCCTTGCATTTTGTTCTGCCTGCCGAGGGCTAGAAGCATAGCAAAGCCGCTAAAGAAGAATATACCTTCGCATACTATCCAGTAAGTAAGAAAATTTCTTAATATCTCTTTCTTTCCTTCTATTGTTGAGCTATTAAAATCTGGTCTATTTATATCAGAAGTAATACTCATTAAAAAGTCGTCTTTAGCTTTTATGGAAGGGATGTTTTCATAAGCTTGATATACTTCGTCTATTTTAAGATCCAATGAATCACAAATATAAACAATAGTAAGATTATGAAGGCTCTCCTCAAATGCTTGTCGTAGAATATACTGGCGACACTCAGCATCAGTGATATGCTTAAAACCAGTAAGCAATAAATTATTACCAACAAGAGACTCGCTCCCAGCAAAAAAGCCGAGAGAACGCTTGACCAAAAGTTTTTCATCATCTGTTATTTCTCCATTTTTCCATTGTTTGATGTCCTCAGCCATAGAAATTTCTGTGGGCATCCAATTGTTCGCGCAGCCTTTAAGGAAAAGGTCCCACGCTGTTTTGTGTTTGTGCGGTAAGATGCAATTAACCCCAGCTACATCTTTTCCTAGTATTTGTCCAGTCTTGCTTTCCTTCTTCATTTATAAAGTACCTCTCTTTGTTTGTTGAAGTCTCCTTCGAACTCAATATTTCCTCTGTGTTTTAATTTAATATCTGTTAGTGCGTGAATCTTGCCGCCGCATTCTTGCCATACTTTACAAAAGCCATAGTCTTCGCTTTCGTACTTCTTAGTTTCTGGATTGACCCAGCATCTAAAAAAGTCATAAAAATTGTCCCCGTAAGGCATGTAGCCATCAATATCATTTGTGTATTTGAGGTCAGGCATTTTTTCAGCTATAGTTTTAAATACTTTTGTTTTAATGAGCATAAACCCTGTCGCTGCGTACTTGACTTCTATTAAATTTTCATTACTTTTAAAAACTTTATTATCAAACTCAGAAGAGAAATCCCCAACAAGCCCTCTCCAGAAAGAAGGAAACTCAGAATATCTCCTAGACACAAACTGAACCTTCTGGTCGTTTATGTACTTCTTAGGATACAGCCCTACTGCAACGTCTTTGTCGGCATCCAACAACTTAACTACGCTGTCGGCGTCGAATATGACATCTGTATCTATGAACATCAAGTAGTCAGACTCATCAGATAAAGATGCTGCTGCACTAGCGTTCCTAGCTCTACTGATTAAACTTTCGAACCAAATCGAAGGGCAGCTAATCTTCATGCCAAGCGCGGCTAGCTTATTAACAAGATTTATCATGCCCATCATATAGTTGCTATGTACCATGCCTCCGTAGGCAATGACAGGCAAACATATTTTTTTATTTTTGTGCTTTATTGACATGCTTCACAAGCTTCTGGATTGGCTATAGAGCAAGCTATTTGCTCTTCTTCTGTATACTCTGTTTTAGTTGACTTCTCAACTTTAGAGGCCCCTCTATTTCTTAAATAATAAGTAGTTTTTAATCCTTTTTCCCATGCATACATATATATGTCATTAAGATATTTAAGGCTAGTGCCTTTATTGTAAAGATTAAAAGATATACCCATATCAATCCACTTTTGCCTAGCGGCGTTACAGTCAATCAGCTTAAACATATCTCTGTCAAAAGCTGTACGATACTTCTCTTGTAGGTGCTTAGGGATATCTAAAAGCATTACGTCTCCGTCTACTTCTTTTACAGCTTCCGCAAGCTGAGGACTCCATAAGCCTTCCTTCTTCATGTCGTTTACAAACTGCTCGTTGGTAACATAAAAGTTGCCACTCTTGCATTCGTAAACAAACATTACCGAGAAGTTCGGTTCGATGCTCTGCTCCACACCGTTAATATAACCAATAGTGGCAGTAGGAGCAATTGCCATAGTGTTACTATTTCTGATTCCATATTTTGTTATGTGTTCTCTTAGGCTTTCCCATTCGATATCGTCGCTTCCGACTTCTATATATTTACTGCCACGTTGACTCATTAGGTCATTATATGTGTCTATGGGTAGAATGTTCTTATCCCATAATGAGCCAGAGTAAGTCTTGTAACTGCCTCTCTCTTTCGCTAATTCACTAGAAGCTAGGATAGCATTATAGGAGAAAAATTCTGTTAGACTATCAACAAACTTGACTGCTTCGTCTGAGTCGTACTGTATATCTAAAATCTGAAGTACATCATGAGTTGCCATCATACCTAAGCCCACTGGCCTATGTTGCAAGTTTGCGTTACGAGCCTCTTCTGTTGGGTAAAAGTTTAAATCAATAACATTATCTAGTATCCTTATAGCCGTCTTTATAGTAGAGGCCAAAAGAGGTCTATCGATCCTAAGTTGTTTTGCTTCGCTAGGGACTCTAAGATGGTTTTTAAGATTGACAGACCCAAGATTACACACAGCAGTTTCACCAATTTCTGTTTTTGTACCGTTCTCATAACTAGATGGCTTTGTGTGGAGCATTATCTCCGTACAAAGGTTGGAACTATGTACTACACCTAAATGTTGGTTGCTATACCTAATATTTGAAGGATCTTTGAATGTAATCCAAGGATGAGATGTCTCGAAAAGAGTCTTTAACATCTTTTTCCATAAGTCTTTAGCGTTAACGATGCGGAAGTTAGATAATTCTCCAGAATCTGCTTTGGCGCACATCCCTTCGTAAACTTTTTCGAATTCCTTACCGAAAGTTTCGTGAAGGTCCCTGCAATCAGAAGGGCAGAACATATACCAATCGGCGCTTTCTTTAACTTTCTTTATGAATAAATCTGGAACCCATGAGGCTGTATTCATGTCATGGCAACGCAAACGATCATCACCTGTGTTGCGGCGCAGATTAAGAAAATCTTCAAAATCAAGATGCCAAGGTTCGAGATAGGCACAGCCAGCTCCCGGCCTTTTGCCTCCTTGGTTTACTGCGACGAGTGTGTCGTTGAGGATTTTGAGCCATGGGACAAGGCCTCCAGAAATCCCGTTTGTGCCTTTGATATAAGCCCCAGAAGCACGAAAATTAGTAACATCAAAGCCAAGGCCTCCAGCGTATTTACTCTTACGCGCTTCTTGCCAGACTCCCTCGAAGATTCCATCAATGCTATCATCAAATGTATTTAGGTAACAAGAGCTTAATTGTGAATGAGTGGTTCCACTATTGAATAATGTTGGAGTGGAAGGCGTATACAACATATTACTAAATAAATTGTAAAACTCAATTGCTCTTTCTTCTTTATTTTCTTCATTAATAGACAACCCCATTGCAACCCTCATCCAAAAGGCTTGAGGAGTCTCCATTATCTTGTTATTAGCTCTTATGAAGTATCTATCAATTAAAATTTGCAGGCCTAAATATTTGAATAGAGAATCGCGTTCTGGCTGCATAGCTGCTGAAAGCTTCTTTAAATCAAATTCCAGCAATTTTGCAGATAGAATATCTTCTTTAACTAATTTTTTAATATTTTGTACAAATGCTTTTTTGTATTGTAAATCAAAAGTATCGCTGTCTACGCTCTCCCTAAATACTTCTTTATATAGAGCGTTGGCAGCTAGCGCGGCAGCGACTTTGCTATAATTTGGTTCTTTTTCTATCTTTGCTCTTGTTGAAAGTATTAAAGCTTCATCTATCTCTTTAGTTGTTATCTTGTCAAATAATTGTAGTTGAGCATCTAGTATTATCTCACTAGCGGAGACATTATTTCCATCTATTCCTTCACATGCTCTATATACGCACTTGTTTATCTTCTCTACATCAAAATTTTCTAATTTACCGTTTCTCTTCTTTACTTTCAGATTTTGCATTTCTATGGTATTATAATTACACTATTGAGGGGTGGGGCATGAAATCTATCTTGCCTTTCTTCTATTATTCTATAACAAACTTAGCTTTTGGTCAAGCTATATCCTTCAGTTCTGACAATTTAGTAAATATTTTTTGACTTTGAAGGCCTATGTCGTCGATAAAAATACAATCATCTCTTTTAGAGCCTCTGATAATAGCAACATCGTCTTTAATAGGAGCTCTGCCATTAACCAACTTGCTTTCCTCTATCTTTTGGTTGAATTGAAGACAAGTCACGTTACCTGTCTCATCGGAGCATAGTAGCCTCATGTACTCTGAGCCTTTTTTAGACTTGCCTTTAAAGTAGTCAGCTACGGTCGAGATAAACACTACCTTCTCTCCTACTCTGCTATTATTGACGTCGTATATACTCATAAGATTGGGCACTTGTTGAGAGTAGACTTTCCTTAGTGAGTTAGCGTGAGAATACCCAAGGAGCTTCTTCTCGTAATACCAATTAGCTAAGCTTTCTGACTTGCTGTTTTGAATATAGATATCCTTGTAAGGCTGATACTTCTTTTTGATTGTACCGAACCTAGACTCTTTGATATGAACCTTTCCGGACTCATCTTTGCGCTCTGTCAGGTCTTTTATGACTTTGACGAGATCGAACTTAAACTTATCGCCTAGAGAGTACGCTATCCTTTTTTCTCTTTGTGTTAAGAGGTTCCATAGCTGAGCTTCTAGTACTATTTTACTTCTTGATTGAGAAAAACCTTCGAAGGCTCCAGCTTGAATCAAAGCAGATAAAACGCCTATTCCTACTTTAGCTTCGCTTGCTGCTTGGAATACTTCAAACTTGTTAGCGAAGTCTGACCTAAAGTTATTAAGTTTCTCGATGGTCTTATCAGATATTCCTTTTATAGATGTCAAGCCATACCTAATATTATCTCCTTCGATAGAAAAGTCCATTTTAGACTTAGTTATATGAGGAGGTAAAAGTTTAATATCAAATAACCTGAGCTCGACTTGGATTTTATTTATTTCAGCTAGAGGGTCTGGTTCATGTTTTGTCATTTTCAATAACGACAAAAAGAATTCTTTGGGATACTTAAACTTTAAATAAGTCGTGATCGCTGCTAAGGCAGCGTAACAAATAGAGTGGGACTTATTAAATGAATAGTTAGCTGAGTCCTCGAGTACGCTCCAGAGTACGTCACTAACTTCGGGAGCTAACTTGTTTGCTTTTACCTTATCGACAATCTTCTTTTTCCACTCTTTTACCTCTTTAACTTTTTTCTTACCAACGATACGCCGTAAAATCTCAGCTTCGTCAAGGGTAAAGCCAATCTTATGAGCCATCTGCATTAACTGTTCTTGGTATAAAGCGACCCCACCTGTGCTTTTAAGAATGTCGTCAAACAAAGGGTGAATAGGATCATATACATCGTTATTTGCATAATTAGCGTACTGGTCAACAAAGGTTAACGCTCCCGGTCTTCCAAGGGCTAAAACAGCACTAAGCTCCTCTAAGTTTTTAGGCTTAACTTTCTGACAGACGCGATAGTTTGTGTCCGCCTCAATCTGGAAAAGGCCGTGGGGAGTCTCTAAGTCTTGGAGGCTCCTATATACAAAAGGGTCGTTTAGATCTATATCAGTAGCTTTTACTCCAATCTGTTTGCATACATCATCTACAACAGAGACGCTGCGCAGACCTAATATATCAAGCTTCACGTTAGATAGCGAAACCCAATTCATATCATAAGAGGAGACCTTAGCTTTGTCAGAAGTTAATTCGACTGGACAACTATCTTGTAGTTGGTCGTAAGAGAGTAAGATGCCCGAAGCGTGAACACTCTTATTCTTAATTAGGTTCCTAAGTTTGAGAGAAATATTATACGCTTCTTTGTTTTCAGAATCATCAGCCCAGTCCCTAAATTCTGGAACCTCCCCATAAGTCTCCTCTAGGTCTTTTACTTGACCGAATAGCTTGGGAATATAACCGGAAACAGTATTCATTTCTGTTTCGCTTTTGCTGGCTACAATCTTACCGCACTCTTTTATCAACAGCTTTCCACTTAGCGTGTTGAGCGTTAAAATCTTAGAAGTCTTGCCTCTGAATTTGTTTTCTATATACTCAAGTACTTCTTGTCTCTTGTAATAACAAACGTCATTATCTATATCAACCATTAGGTTTCCGTCAAGATAAGTTATTCCTTTGACGACTTGCTTTTTGGCTCTAATCTTAGATATAAAACGCTCGAAAAACAAATCATATTTTATTGGGTCTAAGTTAGTTACTCCAAGAAGAAAGAGAACTAAGCTACCAGCAGCCGAGCCACGGCCAAGACCGATAGGTATATCGCTGTTCTTGCAAAAATCGATAACATCCCAAGTAAGCAGCATATAATCAACAAAGCCTAGCTCTTCCATCGTCTCTAGCTCATGTTTAGCTCTGTCGGCATAATCCTTAGCTTTGGCTGGATCTATCTCTTTAGCCTCTACTTTGGTCTTGTAGCCTTCGTTGCAAAGCTTTTTGAGTATAGATGAGTTATCTTCGTCGTTGTCTGCTCCTAGCCTATCTCTTAATGATTGACTTGGTTTAAAAGATGGCAACCTTACTCCGTGAAGAGGTAAATCTATCTTTTTAAATTTTTTAATAAAAGTGTCTGCTTTCATAGTTCTAATGCGTATTTCAGTTTGTTCCATACTTTTAAGTTTAGCTCTAAGTCTACTATTGCATTATGAAGTTTATCATAATCGTGCTCAATATTAAACTCTTTTCCTAAAAGTGTTAAGCTGCTTCTGATTCCTTTTCTCCTTGTGTTAACAATCCTATATTGATACTCAGTGAAATCTTCTTCTGGCTTATAGGGTATCTCCATCTTAATCCCTCTAGCAATGCAATTAGTATCTATTAATTTAGGTACAAGAGGTTTATAGTCTTCTCCAAACATCTTATACATTTCTTTAATTAAATATATATCAAAGCCTATGATATTATGGCCTACTATATAGTCTGCTCCGTCTAACCATTTTTTAATAGTTGGGAAAACATCTTTAGGTTCTTTTCCATTTTTATTGACAAACTTCTCGTCATACTTAGTTATCCTTTTCGCATCTTCACTAATTTTAAAAGGGGTATCCCATTTAATATAAAAGTCTCTTTCGTCTTTCTTTCGGGTTCCGTCTGTACTAAGCATTGATATTTGCCAAGCGACATTATGGCAAAAGCTAAGGCATAGGTTATATGTTTCGCAGTCAATAAAAACTACCTTTTTATCTTTTCTGAATCTAAGTAAATGTTCGTCCATTATGCTTGTTGTTCTTCCCAGCTTTCAAAGCTAAATTCGTTAGAGCAAAGATGGTCAAATCTTGGGTTCTCTAAAGTTGTTCGATTGTTAATGCACTTAAAGGTTAAGTAAGATTTAAAGTCTTCCTTCTTTTCATAATATATAGACTTAGCGTCTAAAGTATCAAACTTATTATCTTTGCAGTATTGTAAAATTTTATTCTTTATTAGGTAGTCGAAGGGTATGTCATTATCTTCAACAAAAAATACGGGCTTCGCAAACGAAAAGTCAGGAAAGCATAAAGAAAATGTTAACGTGTTGTTCGATAAAAAAGAATCATAAAATGGAACACATAGCTGTAGGTCATCATTCGACCAAGACTCTTTAATTTTTTTGAGATCCGTTCTTGGTTGGTAATAAAAACCTTCACATGCGGCATCGCTAGATATTTTAATTAGCCTCTTGTATCCCGCTATGTTCTTAGCTAATATAACGTATTTGCATTCCTTAGATACTGAGTCTTTATCTTTAATGGACGCGTCTTCGCATACGTTGACTCTTAAGCCAAAGATTAACTTGATCTTATTGTTTTCGCAGTTCTGGAAAGCCTCCAAAAAACCGCTCATACTATCCTCTATTAGAAATAAAGACTTAAGATTATGCTTCTTAGCTATATCTATTGCAGAAGAGGGTTTGTTTGCAGCAGGTTCTTCGTTATCCTCTAAAGTGAGAATAGACTTACCTATGCTATAGTGAGATTTAAATAAGGGTATCGATTGCATCTTCCTTTACTTAGGATAATACAAACTTCCTTTTAAGTCAAGTTAAAAATCAGAGAAGTCGAAAGCTGCTTTAGTAGATTTCGCAGAAACGGAAGACCACGCTGGACAGCCCTCGTAATCTTTTTCAACTAAGTCGTATTTACCGCCCAAGTCGTCGAGGTCTTCTTCCTTGAAGGCGCTTTTAATTATCTTGCCGGACTCCTTATCAACTAAAGAATAAAACTTAAAAGGCTTCCTTACTGGACATATCCATTTTCCCGGCTTTTCGCTTCCGCATAACCAGCGATACTTTCTTCCTTCTTTGGCTAGGTTTTGTTTGGCTTTGGTTTCATCAAAATCAGCTATCTGCTCCGCTAGGGACTCAAGGAATAATTCAAAGCCGTCCAATTCTTCTTTTGTTAATTGCGGAGCTTCTTGCTCTGGTGAGTCAGGAAATCTTAGAAATAAAAACTTAACGCTAGGGATTACTCCGTCTTTCTTAAGGGTGGCTAAAGAATACATTAAAGCTTGGTAATTAGCGTTTATTTCTTCTTTATTGAATTTAGCTTTACTACTTTTGTAATCCCAAATATCTATTTTATTTTTATAAAAAGCTTTTTTATCAATGAAGCCGTTAATAACAAAATTTGACCCTTCTATTTCAAAATGCTCTTCTGGTTTTAGATCTTTAGAACCTTTGCAATAAAAATTATAGTTTAGCCCAACGTAAAGCATTTGGTAAATTAGAGAAAGGTTCTCTTCGTCGTCTACCCCTAAAAGTCTTGCATGGTTAAGCACGTGCCTATGCACAGCTTTGCATTTGAGTATAGACTCTGGACTCTTTTTGAGTTTATTAAAGTATTTAGCTTTGTGTCTAGGCTTCAGCAACAACTCAAAAACTAAATGAACGATGGTGCCTCTATAGGCACCGTCGTTACCGGTGTCCGGTGTTTTTAAATTGTATTTAGAATGAAAAAGCCAACTACATGTATCTAAAGTCTTTATTTTACTGGCGCTAAGCCGTACTTTGTTGTTTGTCATAGAAAAAGTCTTTTAAGCGATTAGGTTCTTTTTGGTGCATTTCGTTAAAATCGTTATGTCCTTTAGGTAGTTTAATAGTTATCTGATCATAATCAAAAAAGTCTAACATTTTTTTTCTTGCTATATAAGCCGCTTTATTTCCTGCTCCGCTATCCTCTGAGTCATCATTAAAAGATATGAAGATTCTATCTGGATCAAGCCTAGTTAACACGCTGAGCATGTCTGGGGATATAATTACACCGAAAGAAACAATAACGTTTTTAATTCCGCTTTCCCATAAAGAGAGCATATCTCCGATACTTTCAACAATGATAATGCTCCTTTTCTTTCTTATTATTTGTAAGTTATTCAAAAGGGGGTATCTCCATTTGGATTTATCTCCGATGTGTTTCCATTTTGGCCTAAAAAACTTTGCGTTCTCTTGCTGACTTGGATTAAGGTCTCTTCCGGAAAAGCCTACTATTTTCTCCTGCTTATTAAATATTGGAAAAACATACCTATTTGCCATTTTGCCGCTCTCTGCTACTCCTCCTTTGAAGCTTGATAGGGTGTCGTTGCTTATACCTCTACTGTTCCAATAACTATGATTAGGCATTAGCTTACTTAATAATTCATTTTTAAAAATCTTAATTTGTTTTAGTTGAGGCACTCTGGTTGCCTCGTGTGGAGAGGAGGGGTCCAAGCCTTTGTCGACTAGCCACTTAGTAGCTTCTCCGTGAGATTTAAGCCTTAAGGTTATTCTTACTAAGTCCTCAAACGACCCTCCTATATCTGCCCTAAAGTCTTTCCATCTTCCGCTAGATTTTTCAATACTTAAGACTGTATGACTACTTGAGTCTCGATAGAGAGGCTTAGCTCTGTAATATTTACCTTGGTCGCTAAGAGAGTAACCAATATCTGTTAATATTTCTCTTATCTGATCGGGGTCAAAAGATGTCATAACAGATTATCTCTCTCGCTCTCTTGGTCAGTTAAGGTTGTTTGCAGCGCTCTGTTTTCGGCTATAGTCTGTAAGGTTCCGTGTTCGGAAACGCTAAAGTTCTCTATGTTGTAATTAATAAAATTAGGTACGTATTTATATCTATTTCCGTCCGCCACTCTAACTAAATCAGTATGACCCTGAGCTTCTCTCCCTTGAAAGCGAGTCGCTAATGGTATGAGCTTGTGAGTGCCAAACTCTCGTCCTTCTGTGGATATCTCCTCTGGACTCTTTCTTCTGAAGATTGCTACAAAAGAAGCAAACCACTGCAACCTATCTGACTGAGCAATAGCACTACTATCGTCTACCCCGTTCTCTGCTGATCTGTTAAGCTGACAAGCTGTGAGTAGGGGGATATCTAGCTCAAGAGTAAGTTCTTTTAACGTATTAACTTTCTCGCCAATAAGTTCGTACTCTTTTTTATTCGTGTCTTTTTCTCCTGTGAGTTTGATATAATCATAAACAACAACGCAATTGTTACCTCGACCAACATGTGTATAGTACCACCTTCTAATCGTTGAGCAAATTTCTTGTATCGGTTTTCCTGCAACGGTCATATGCATGACGTTGCGTTTAGCTTTATAAAATTTCTCCTTATTGTCTTCGAACCTCTTAACCATCTCTTCGTTCTTTCTCCACTGGCCTGTCTCTAGGTACCAAACAGGTATACCGGTAACAGCAGACGCGATACGGAATTGAACATCAACCGTAGACATCTCGGTGTCAAGTATTAATGCTGGGCACTCGTTAATAACTGACATTTCAGTGGCTAGATGAGAAAGAATAGTAGACTTGCCATGCTTAGGTCTACTCACCCAAGCATATATGTTTCCCTTTCTTATTCCCCCAAACATAGTGTTAAAGTTGTCATAAGGAGTTTTTAAGCCCATTTCGTCTTGGGGATCAAGACCTCTCTCGTTAACTAGGTCCTCTATGCCTTCAAATAGGTTCTCTGGCTCATTTAGTTTAGAATATTCTTGTATCTTATCATTGTATATTTGATCTGCTTCTGTTACTATTGAGTCTGCATCTCTGTGCCCATTAGTCTTAACAAAATCTTTTAGCTTATCTGCTGTTTCATCTATCTCCCTCCTAATCCTTATTTTACATAACTCTTTGCAGGCTTCAATTAGAGCCTCTCTGGTTATTTGGGTAAAAGATATGTCTTCAATATAATTAAATATATCTACTTCACTCTTAAAGGATACTCCTAGGTTCTTTATTTGATGAGCTAGCAAGGTCTTGTCTAGCTTCTTTCCGGACGAAAGAATGTCTTTTATGGTTGAATAAATTACATAGTGTTCTTTTGAGACAAAGTCTGAGGTTGTGACAAACTTATCTACGTCAAAGAATACTTGCGGAAATTTAATTAAGCCGCCAAGAACGTGTCTTTCTATTTTAAGGGAGGATATATTAGGCATCCTGTAGCAAGCTTACCATAAGCCTAAGAAAATATCAAGAAGAAAAATCAGAATCTTCGTCAGAATCAAAATCGTCAAGCCATCCTTCGTCTGATTCTTCTGGGTTGTCTATTTCTGACTTCATATTCTCTATATTAGCGTTCTCCATGCCGTCAATCCAGTACTCAGCGGTCTTTTGAAGGGCTAATAGATGCATTTCTGTATCAAATTTGACGTAGGATCTTGCTGTTCCGGTATCGTCAAAAGAAAAAAGAAGAAAACCCCCAGAGGAGCATTCATTCAGTTGCGACAGGACAGAGTTTGGTATAACAAAACTCTTTTTCATGGTATTAATTACACTACAAATCAACTTTAAATTTTTTTTTAAAAAAATCTTTAGTTAGAAGGTCTACTTCATCGTGGTTGATTTCTATTAGGTTATAGCCGTTTTGCTCTAACCATTCTAACTTTTTGAAGTCTCTGTTTATAGATTTTAGGTAATTTACCCTAGAATTTGCGTGGAAAAACTTATTAAAGTTGCCGTGCTGCGCTCCGTTTACTTCAACAGCAAGTTTTTTGGTGGCATTAAGTATGTCTACTTTCATTCTAGTCCCGTAGACAGGGAATTCTTCATAAACAATGCAGGGTTTCCAGTATCTTTTTAAGAATTGTTTTACATCAAATTGAAGATTTGATCTACTTTTCCCATCCCATTTTATTAAATATTTATTAACACCTTTGTTTTCAAGGCGTCCATATATATTATAAAGCCTCACGACATGACTTGATTTATTTGGGATTCTAGCTTTTTAATGTGAGAGATAAGTTCTGAGTCCGCAGCATGGTTCCTCTTAATTCTAAGAAAGTCTCGCCTAATCTCTTGCTTTAATCCTCGGATGACCATGTCTCGGCTATTAATGATACCGAGCTTAACGCTTCGAGTTCTTTTCAGTTTCTTTTTCTCGGCTTTTCTTTGCGCGTGTTTTGTTTTCATCTTCTCTTGACTCCTGTAATCTCGTTCGAATGCTTTTATAAGCTCTTCATAATCCATATATTAAAAAAAATGGTGGTTGGACTATTTGTTTACCAACACCTTTTCGGTACCCGAGAAACAAATGTTTCAGATCTACCTACTTCGGACTCGCTCACGTTTTCCATCTGCCACTTGGCCGTCCGTACTTCCGCAAACGCTACGTTACCCCCTTGGGAGGAATTGTTCCGTCACACCGCCTCACTCCGTCGAGAGAGGAAAATTCATTAGTGCGCTGAGATCTTAAAGCACCATTTTGTGCTAGTCAGTTTAAGCGCATCTTTTATTAAAATACCATAAGCCTAACTCTATGTCAAGCTAAAGTTTCCTTAAATTTATTATAAAAGTAATTAGTTGCTTCTGTATTATCTTCTAAATAATTAAATAAACCATTCTTTCCTTGGAACTTCTCTGGTATATCTATTTTATTTGCTGCTAACTCTTTCACAACATCTTCTGAAACTTTAATCCAAGCTCCAGACTTTGTAACAAATTCATATTGAATTAAAAGATCAACAATTTCTAATTCTTTCCAAATACTAGTGCCTCCTACTCTCCCTCTTTTGATTGGGTAAGGAATCACAACATTAGTTTTTTCGTTAGGAGACTTTTTGACCGTAACCTTAGACCACTGCCCAAGAATTTTATTTGAGACTCTGTCGGGAGCCTTTTTATCATCTTCTAAAATATAATCTTTTTTATAGCGCGGCTCAAATTCCAAGATCCAATTAGCAAAGTGAAGCAAAGCGTTGCCTCCTGTTGCTGAGGTCTGCCTAATGGGAGCTTTGGAGTAAGGGTCGAGTTGGATATCTGCTCTAACTTGACTGATGAAAATAGCCATATGACCTCGCTTAGTAAGTGCAGTGGCGACTTTCTTCATAAAGACAGAACTGATAGTAGCCCCTCCTGCGACCTTAGTGGCATCGTGAAGGGCTTTTTCGCTATCACCCTTAGTCTGGAGGCCATCAACGGAATCAAGTATAAAAAGGTACTTTTTTCCTTCTTCATTAAATTGTATCAGCATCTTCATCATATCGAAGACTGATTCGTAGATATTGCTTTCGTAAATAAAGCAGGTTCCATCCTTCCAGCTCTCTGGTTCCCTTGTGTCAACGAATTCAACTCCACATCTATCTCTCATCTCAGGGCTTAGTCTTCCTTCGCATTTAAAATATACAGCCCTAGAGTTAGGCATCTTAAGGAAATGCTTAGCTACCTCAAAAGCCTCAGAAGTTTTACCTCCTTCGTTAATGCCGCAAAAACGATGCAGACCGGGGCCTAAGCCGCCGCCTGTCTCAATATCTAAAGTGAGAGATCCTGTAGAAACTTTATACTCAATGGTTTCCTCGTAGTTATAATGATCCTCTTTATGCGTTTTAAGGAAAGAAGACAGTTGCTCCGCTGAGGTTACTATTCCTTCCTTATTTGTTTTCTTCTTTACTGCCATCTCTTAAAAAGTCTAATAATGTTTTAGGTTTCTTTTTTTGTATCTTAGGGTCTTCCCCTATCTTCTCTTTTCCAAGTATAGCATGTTCTTTGCTAAAGTCAAGCTTAGAAAGCTCTTTTTGTTTCTTTAAGTAATTTTTGAACTTTTCGGTTCTGAACTGGGCTAAGCTCTCTATTTTCAAGCCTTCAAAAGAAAGATCTTTGAATATTTGTTCGCCGTGATCTTTTATTAAAGATTTGGCAATTACTATTTCTTTGGGCCAATTTACCTTCTCTGGTTCTTCACAAAACTTCCAAACCAAAAACTGGTAAATGTTATTTATCTTTTTCCGCTTCTTTTGCATAAATAGCCAAGTCTAATTCTACCATATCCTTGACCATCTTGTCAAACGAAATTTCTCTTTTCCAGCCTAATTCTTTCTCGGCTAAAGATGGGTCTCCGTGAAGTAGGGAGACTTCGGCTGGCCTAAACCATTTTTCGTCAACCTCCGCTAAAGGAGTATTCTTTTCAAAAATTCTAAACTTGGCTCCAAGCCCTTCTCCGCTCCATAGGCCGGGAACCCCTGCGTTCTGAAAAGCTGAAGATACGAACTCCTTAACAGAATGGACTTCTCCACTAGCTAAGAGGTAATCTTTAGGTGCGTCTTGATTAAGCATCAACCAAACACCTCTCATGAAATCCCTGCTGTCACTCCAGTCTCTTTTTGAGTCAATGTTGCCAAGTTTAAGAGTCTCAAAAGGTTCGCCCGCGTCAATCTTATGCTTTATTTCGGCTACTTTCTTTGTTATTTTTCTTGTTACAAATTCCTCTCCGCGTCTAAGTCCTTCATGATTAAATAAAATAGAATGAACTGCGTAAATATTATAAGACTCTCTGTAAACTTTAACAATATGTCTAGCTGCCGCCTTAGATGCTCCGTAGGGACTCCTTGGTTTGACTGGATGGTTTAGGTCTTGAGGGCTATAGTCAACATCACCAAACTCCTCAGAAGAGCCTGCGCTGTAGAACCTGCAATCCGGTTTAAGATTCTTAATTGCTTCAAGACACCTAATGACTCCAGAGGCGTTGATATCGAAAACGCTTAAAGGCACGTCCCAGCTAACACCAACATAAGAATTGGCTCCAAAGTTAATAAGATAATCTGGCTGTATACTCGAGACTAAATGATTTATACTTGATGAATCCGTTAAGTCTCCATCCACTAAATGAAATTTTGGGTTATCGTTAAATAGCTTTATGTTGTTGTAGTTTGGTGAACCTGACCTGCGCTGCATTCCGTAAATTTCATAGTCCGTTGAATTAAGCAAGTATTCTGCCATATTGGCTCCATCTTGTCCAAGGACCCCTGTTATTAAAACTTTTTTGATCATAATTTTTATTCTTAATGCCAAGGTGTAAGCATTATATTTTTTTCTTTTATTCTCTTTACTATTCCCTTGCTGTTTTCCTGTACTTTTTCGTCATGAAACTCAACTATCAAATGATTGATGTGGTCTATAGAGTGGTCTTCTAACATTTTATTTAAAATTGCATATTCAGCGCCCTCTATGTCCATTTTAACCACTATGTTATCTTCTTTTTTAAAATTATTTAAAATAAAATTAGAAAAATTAATTGCTTCGGCTTCTACTTCTTCTTCTTCTTTATGGATATTCATGTTCCATTGAGACTTCTTTTTGTTTAGAGTGCTTGCTCCTGTAAAGGGGTTTTCTTTTCCATACCTATCTATTTTGACAACATAAAAAGGTAAGGTGCAATCTTCTATCCAAACAGCTTTTTGCTCTAGTTTGCAAAAGGGGTGCCTATTTTTGTGGGCCTCAAAAAGGTAAGGGTTCGCTTCAAAGGCGTAGTACTCGAACTGGTCTCCTTTTTGTTGGTGTACTGAGTCGGTAACGTCTCCTACGTTGTAACCGCAATCTATAAATATATTCCTCATTTCTTTTTTCTAGTCTAAGTCGTACTGCTTGCAAGGAAAAGTCTCTCCCTTGATATTAAAAGCTTTCGTTCCTTCGTTAATATAAGGTTTATGTTCTGTTTTTTTAGGTCTGATAAAAAAGAATAGCACGTCTCTTGGGTTGGATCCGGGCGCAGGACAGCTAGCTCTGTGGTAAATGTTAGGAGTATGCACTACGTATGTTCCTGCTGGTCCTACGACATTTTTGACTTTCCAGCCCTTCTCTTCGATCTTCTTTTGGATGACCTCAGTAGGAATTCTAGAACCTGTATAGATCTGAGGTCTAGCGTGACGCCCGGGGGCTATTCTAAATGACTCTAGCACTGGAGCCTCTCCGCTTTTATCTGTTAGGTACTTAAGGCATCCACTGTTTTCAGTTACTTCGTTTAAATAAATGAAAAATTTTAAAAATTCCCTAGGGCAATCGTCATAATGCCATTTCCAAGAGGACTCTAGTTCGTTCGTGTCCCATTCACTTTTTATTGAAGTTTCTCTGGTTATGTTTCTGTAGGGATGAAGGTATTCTATGCTTGCGTGACACCCAAAAATCTGCTCCTCTAGTATAGGCATAAACGAATCAGTTAAGGTTTTTATTTCTTCTATGTCTTGCCATTCATTTATCCTGATAGCGTGAGCGTCGCTGAAGCACCCTACGTTATTGTCAATTTTATAACAAAATTTTTCGTGTATTCTTGATATAAGGTCCTTGTCTAGCTCCCCTAGTAGAGAGTTGTCTACGGTTAGTTCGTAAAGAGAGTCATACTTTCTATTCTCTGGTAGGAGTAGGGAGTGGGACTCTCTGCATGAGGCGTAATGTTCTTTATAGGTATTCATTATTTTTTGTTGTTTTTGAATATGGCTATTATTTCTGGCCCACCGGCTAAAGAACCGGGATTTGTAGTTGCCTTTGACATCTTTCTGTTCTTATTTTTTTTATATTTGGAGGTAACTCTAGAAAGCACTGTTTGTCTTTGTCGAACTGCCCGTCTCTATAGACATCGCTCTCGTGAAATTTAGTAACATCTTCTTTATATTGCCTGTGAATGTGCCCGCAATCTTCGCATTTATAGGTGTCCTCGCACTCATAGGGGGAATAATCTCCGTCGTCACAGCAATGACAATTTTTGGGTATGTCTGGCATTTCTTTATGATAAGCTAAACTTAACTTTTTGTCAAACAAAATTTTAAATCCTTGATTTTATCTTTCTTTCTGATAGTTTGTACGAGTTTATATTTGGGTCTTCATATATAGAGTCTCCTTCTATATGGGTAGTTGAAACTTCTTCTATGACGCAGCCCTCTTTACTGAAAAAGGAATGTTTTACCCCTCTGTTGATTAAAACTGGAGAGCCTTTTTTAAGTTGGACTTCTTTATTGTTTAAAGTTAAAGAACAATCGCCGTCAAGTAGCTCAAAGGCTTCTTCTTTTTTGATATGGTGGTGGCATGGGTGGCTCTGCCCTTCAGACATAACTAAAAGTTTTTTGCAATACTCTCTGTTTATTTTATTTATTATTAAAACTCCATTTTTATTAAAGTTTTCTAAACCATAGTGAGCTGATATTTCTACGTCTTCGTCCGCTTTTAGGCTTATGTTGGCTTTGGATAAAGTCTCTCGGGCTTCGTTTAATATTGAAGATACAAGTTCCTCGTTTATTTTTTGTTTTAAATCTTGTTTTGTTATAATAGAATTAGCTTTTAAGTCTTTAGTTATACTGTTGCCAATTATATTATCTACTTGTGAAGCGTCAAGTTGGCCTGCTTGCAAAGGCATTGCGTAGAAAATATCAGACTCTTTTATTTCGTCTCCTGTTTTTAAATTTTTATTTACATAAACTCCTCTCTTTAGGGATTTGAGGGACGATGTTTCTGCGCTATTTATTTTTTTGTTATACAGGGCTGACTCTGCTCTAAATACGCTTTTTATAACTGGTATCATTTGGTCTGAAGTATAAGAATATTCGTTTAAATCTCCGACACCAATATGTTTTTCTAATATTGTGCAGCCTAGCGCTCTAGCTAAAGGAGCAATTGACTCTTCTTTCGGTGACTCGTGAGTTGAGAAGCCAACCTCTACGTCGCAAAAGTTCTTCTTTAGTTGCGTTATCCTGTTTAAGTTAGAATTTTCAACTGGGGTTGGGTACTCGGCAACACAATGCATAAACGCAAAATCTTTTTTATTAAATTTAAATAAATCATAAACTTTTTTAAGCTCTTGCATAGTGGCTCCTGCTGTCGAAATTATAATCTTTTTATTTTTATTGCATATATCCCTAAGCAAAGGCCAATCGTCTACTGAGCAGCTAGCTACTTTTATAATAGAAATATTTAAATCATCAAACCAATCAAGAGACTCACTGTCAAATGGAGTTGACATAGATATAAATCCGCTTTCGTGGGTATAGTCTACTATTTCTTTGAAATCATCTTTATTTAGCTCCGTAGATTTAAATCTTTTAACAAGTTTTAAGTCCGAGTCGATAAAATCTGGGTGAATAAAGGAGTCTAGTTGCCTAAATTGTAACTTTATAGCCGCTTGTATGTGGTAGGCATCTTTAAGTTTTTTAAATTCATCTATAATCTTCTTGGCATGCATTACGCTACCTTGGTGATTATTGGCCATTTCAAATATATAAAACATTATATTATTGTAGATTTATAAATAGCCTCGCACTTATCAAACTGATGCTGGTAATCTATGTCTAGGCATTCATCCTCCTCTATTGGAAAAAGCTCTATATCTCCCGGCTTTTGAAAATCGCCCATCCATATTCCTTGATCTATCTTGTCTAGCCGACCGGCATATAGACAATGAGCTGCCTCGTAGGTCTCTTCAACATAGTTAGTCATCATAACTTCTTTCCCTTTCGGCCAAGGAGTTATTAGCTTAGATTCTTTATTCCAAAAGTAATTGTTTTTTCTAATTACTCCAAACAGTCCGTCAGAGTCGGATTTTAGATAGGATTTTGTGAAGTTTTCTATAGTCGAAATAGAAAGAAATGGAGTACAGGCACTTATCAAGACACAATATTTGAAAGGAAGTTTGTCGTACCATTCGTACATTAATGTCATTGGCGTCCCTTCGCAATCGGCTGACTCCTTACTTCGTTCGAAGATGTTTATATTTTTGTTTAAGCAGATAGATTTTAACTCATCCTCGTAAACAGAAGCGTAAAACTGACTTTTGGGTATGAATGATGAAGAGTTTATCTTGTCAAAACATATATCCATTAAGGTGGTATTGGCAAAAGGAGCAATCATTTTACCGGGTACTCTTTGGGAGCCTAGTCTAGCTTGAACTAAAAAAAGTATATCTTTTATATTCTTCATATCTTTGACATCATATTGTGCTCGTGTCCTGCTCCTAGGTTTTTATATATTGTATTTTTTCCTATTTCGGTTTCTAGGTAAAGCTTTAGACATTTATAATGAGAGAGAAACAGATCATAAGGGTAGTGGGTTCCCCAAGGTTTATTTTTTTGAAAAGAGTGCGTGTCGTCCGCTTCGCCTTTTATTTTATCTTTAGGTGGTCCGTCAACCCCTACGTAATGAATCTCTTTCGCTCCTAATAAGGTTGCCATTACCACAAGTTTTGGCGCTACTCCTGTTTTAGGTTGGTATCTTAATAAGCTTTGTATAATGCTGTTGCTAACATTCTCTTTAAGTTTAGCTATATTATTTACATCTCTATCGTAATCGTCAAAAACTAAAACGGTATTATTTTCTTTTATATAGTCTAAAAATTTATCTCCATCTAGGTCTACTTCGTTGCAAATGATAGCCAGATCAACTTTAGATTTTTTTATTTTCTCGTTTAAAAAGAAATGGTTGCAAGAAAAGATAAAGTCGTATTCGTTTACATTCCAGTCGTACCAGTTGGTTGTTGGTCCTGCCCCTATAACTAAAACTTTTTTACCTTTAAATTTTTCTAGCTCTGGGGCTTTACCGTGGATAATCTCCGAAGTTATGTTAAGGTCATTATTTAAGAAATTATATTTTTCTAAATACTTAAGTCCTCTAACTTCGTTTTTTGGAAAGCCTTCTTTAGTGCTTATAAAGCAAGCAAAGTCAGTTCTAGGTAATATACCGTGACTGTTTTCCCACGTTAAATCATAAAGGTTTACTTCTCTTTCTTGCATGAGTATAAAGCTTCTGCAGCTTCGAACTGCCATTCGTAATCGATATCAAAAGTCTCTTCTTCGTCCATAATAAAAAGCTCTGGGTCATTCTTTTTTCTCAAAGAGCCCATCCATATGTCGTCTTTAATTGTATCTGTCCTGCCAGCAAAAAATACCATTGCTGCTTCGAAGGTAGGTTCTACGGCTTTAGTATTCATGATGGTTTGGTTTTCTGGCCAAGGGGTAACTAACTCTCCTGCTTCATTCCAGAAATAGTTCTTCTTTTTTATGACAGCGAAAAGCCCGTCATTGGAAGAGTTTATATAGTGGTTGTAAAATTTATTTATTGTTTCCACTTTAAGCATTGGGCAACATCCGTTAATCATTATAGCATATTTAAAGGGAAGCTTATCGTGCCACTCGTATATTTTTTGTAGACTGTTGTCGTTTATAGCTGACTCATAGCTTCTATTAAAAACATTTACTTCGTGTTTATTAGCTATGTCTTTAAGCTCTTTTTCGTATACTGAAGCGTAAAAGTTTTCTTTAGGAATGTCGGAGTCTAAGACTTTTTTAAGAGAAACCTCGAATAGATTAGAGCCACAAAAAGGCTTAAGCATTTTATTTTTGACTCTTTGACTGCCCAATCTAGCTTGAACAAAAACTAAAACATCTTCTTTATTTTTCATTTTAAATTTTCCTGTTTATATTGCTTAACGTAGTCATTAGATCTGACATATCTTTTAAATCTATTTGGCAATCTTTATCAGAATAAGACTCCTCTGGGATAGGGTGACACTCAGCGAATACTCCGGTATAACCAAAGATGCCAGAACTAAGCAAATATTTCTTAGCTAGCTCTCTGTCTCCTCCTGTCCTGCCGTTTTCTTTTAGTCTTTGTGTGGAATGAGTGACGTCAAATATGACTTGGTCAAAATGGTGTTTTAAATAGCTAACCGAAGCTAAGTCAACAATAAGTTGGCCGTAACCGAACTGACTACCTCTTTCGGTGCACCAAGCTTGACAATTAGCATTTGTGTTTTTAATTTTATCTACTCCTTGCGTCATGTTTTGGGGAGACATCCATTGCCCCTTCTTTATATTAACTATGTCAAAGTTCCTAGCGGCCTCAACTAACATGTCTGTCTGCCTGCAAAGGAAGGCGGGTATCTGAATTACATCCACTAATCCTCTAAGGCCTTCTATTTGCCAAGTTTCATGTACGTCTGTCGTTAACCTTATGGATGGAATTTCTGACTTTAACTCTTTGAACCACTCTATTGCTTCGTCATAACCGCACCCTCTTTTTCCTTTTATCGAAGACCTGTTAGCCTTATCGAAAGAACCTTTAAATATCCAGTCTTTTCCGGACATGAAGGAAGAGATTTCTTTTGCTATGTTGAAATATAGCTCTTTTGTTTCCATGGTACATGGACCTAATATGTAAGTTTGCATACTTATTTTAAAACTTCTATTTTGATACCTTTAGATTCAATCCATTCTTTTATGCTGGGTACCGCTTCAGCGTTCAGCTTCATATCCCAAGGTATCTCGCAAGCCTTATTAGATATTTCCTGCTTGCCTTCGTAAAAATGGTTGTTGTATTTATCTAAGTCCCATCCTATTGTGGTTATAGACCTTACCCCAATATGTATAGCTGTATAAAAAACCGTTTCCAACATTATGCCGGGACCTGTGCGCCTCTCTGTACATGTTTTGCTTATTAGGTAGTCGTTGTAGTTTTTTTTGTAAGCTAAGGTTTTTTCTTTTCCCCCTATTTCTTCTAACAAGGGAACTCTAAAGAAAATATCATGGTGTTGCTCAGGGTTCCATCTGGCCCCTAATGGATAATTACTACTTGCTACAACAACTTCCGGCTTGTCTGTTATATATCTGTAGGGTATATTTTTATAATCTACAGGTAAATTAGAGCAGTTCCAAAAATGAAAATCTGTTTCTTTTTTAAATTTATCGTAAGCTTGTTTAACAGAAAGAACTAAGTTGTTCCTTAGTTTTTCTCTTGTCTCTTGGTTGTCGTACTTATTTAGAGAAGGTCCGCATGCTAATATGTAGCAATCTTGGCCTTTTTTACAATCTTGTAAATCTTTTAGATCCATGCGCTATAGGTAATTATAGCAAAAACATAGACATTTGTCAAGCTTAAGTAGGAAGAATCTTAATGAGTTGGTCGTTGACTTTAGCTAATCCTTCTGGAGTGTCCGCACTTTTCATTTTTATTTTAATTTTAGTTAAGTTGTCGTGTCCTCTTGGACCCGTGATCTCAGCGCAAAGTTTATTATTTTCATTATTTATCTCATCCTCAAAGTGGCCAAGATTTACAGAAAGCTCCATCTCTAGCTCATCTATAGCTAAATGCGAGTTACTAGCTAAAGTTATTAAAGGGACGTCTGTTGAGGTGAGTTCTCCGTTGTTACCGGGAAGGTTTAATCTGAAAGTTTTAGCGTTTCCTTTGTTGTCAAAGTAAGTAGACATCACCCTGCCTAAGTGTTCTGTTTCTACCTTTCTTTGAGCAAAGGTTACGGAGTTGTAGATAGCCTCGACTAGCTTATCTAAAGAATTAGAGTTTTCCGCCCCACCTTCACCTCCATCGTTAGATAGAGGCTGGGGTGGTTCGGTTGGAGGTGTTTTGGTTTTTAAAGAATAATTAGTTAATCCCATTTATTGTCTTGATCTATGGGCTTGTGGGAGGAGTTGTTGGGGCTGAGGCTCCTCCTTTAGGGGCGGGCTTGATAGCGTCTCCTAATATATCTAACACTTTCATTAGACCTTCGGGGGCTCCATCATCTCTCGCCTCGCAATGAACCGTGTACCTAGCTGAGTTATCGGTCTTTCTTGTATTTTCACTCTTACTTCCTACGGAAGCTGTAACTGAAGCGCTAACAGGAGACCACCAAGCTTTATAGTTTGCTTTGGTAGTGATATTAGCTGTCGTTGAGCTTTTGCTTTCGCTAGTAGATTGAACCTTCATATCAAAGTCAATCTTAACATCCTTAACAGATAAATTTGGGGTATTTACGATAGCTAAAAGAGGGACCTTCATTGATCTGGGTTCGGCTACGGTAGTGGTAGTTTCCACTCCATTGTTGTCAGTACTTTTGTGTTCCACTACGGCATCGTAGTCAAACTCAACAGTTCTGGCGCTAAGCTTTCCTGTGGTGGAGTCCTTTTCTAGCCCCACTTCCTCGATAAATTGCTCGGTAATTCCGGCTAATTTACCTTGGGCTTGAGCAGCCGCGATAAGTGGGTTTGCGATGAGCTCACCAATGGGGAGCCCTTTAAATTGATCTGATATACTTGACATAACTTGTTATACTCTGTATTACACTATTTTACAACATATGTAGCTTTTGCTTAGCTTGAGCAATCATCCATCTGTCTTTTTTGTCCAAATGCGATCTGAGGTGGTCGTCTATTTGCCTAAGCATTTCGGGCTTTTCTCCCATGTGCGTATCTCTGACTTTTTGTATGCCTTGCACTACCTTGAGTAAAGTAGAACTAGCTCCTCTAGCTGGAATTGCGAATGGAGCAACTACTCCCACAATTTTAATACCTATAAATAAAACTACTAAAAATACGACAATCCCAACAATCCAGTAAACTTTACCCATCAAGCTTGAATACTTAGTGGCTTGTAAAGCGTTTTCTTGGTTTATTGCTTTTAATCTTGTTTGAGCGTCTTGTAGTTGACCTGATAAAATTCTGTTTTGGTTTTGTATGGCTATAAGCTCCTTATCCATTGTGGCTAAGATTTTTTGTCCATTTTCTACCTGTTTAGGATCTGTAGATAGGAGGCCAGTTACCATTTGGTCTGACTTCATTGCGTTCTCCATCTCTGGTGGCCCTAAAGCTGTAACGCCTCTTGTTGTCATTTGTTTTGCAACCTGAGACTCAGGGGAGGGGTCTGGGTCTTTTTGTAAAGCTTGATCAGCTGCGTACACAAAAGTCCTCCCGCTTTCTACCTGTTTATTATCGTTGTTGCTCTTTTCTTGTTGTATGTTCTTAACAACGTTTTCTTGTTTGTTGAACTTGCCGAGTGGCGTTGCGCAGCCAGCAATAACAACCAAAGATAAGGCCATAATATAAAAAACGTCCTTAAAGTAGTTTGCTTTTTCTTCTTTCATAAATATTTATCCTTTATTACCTCTAATACCTCTTTGCAGTTATATATGTTTATGTCTTTTTTACAATTTTTTAAACTCTCTTTTATGTGGTCATCGTAAGCTTTTATAGTCTGCTCAAAGCTTTCCTCTACATCATTCTTATCACAGTATTTTTTCAAAGCTCCGGAAAACAAGACTGTTACAATTAAGCAAACAGCAGCAGACTTTTCGTCCTTCTTGTTATTCTTCTTCTTGGATATATTTAAGTTTGGCGTTAGGTCTTTCTGGGATAAGCAAAAAAAGTAATCGTGTAAAGATTCTGATAAAAACATACAGTCACTATCTGAAAGGCCTTTCTTTTCTCCTTCTTTGAAAACCATTAATAAAGAAGAAACTCTCGGGTCTATCTTTTTTAAAGTTTTTTTATTTAATCTTTTTTTAGAAGCATGTTTGATTAATTGTAGAACATCGCCTTCTTCTTCTGTTAGCTTTTTTATTGTTCTTTCTTCTGCCTTTAGTAGTTTAGCTATGTAGGAGACAGTATTGTTATTTAGCATTTTACTGCTTCTCCTTATACTTTATACCTTTTCTTTTTTTAGAATATTCTTTTTCAGCTTTTTGTCTTATTGGGTCTGTCCCTCCGTGAGATTCTTTTCTTTTATCGCTAAGTTCTTTAGAGTAATCCCACATGTCTCCCATAGTTCCTTTCATGTTTTTTGTTTTATTTCGGAACTGCTCTGCGGAAAACGGGTCTGAGTCTGCATCAACAGACATATTGGGGATAGTGAAAATCCTATTAAACTCTACGCCCTCTTCAGAATAAGTGTGATCTTCTGATATAGACTGACTTACCTCAATAATCTCCCCTGTTTCTGGGTTCTCGTATAAATACTCAGGCATCTTTAAGTAGTCCTAATATTTTATCTGTCGTTTTAAGGTAAGTGAAATCATCTTGAAGCTTTAACCCTTCTTTGTTAACCTTATTTGATTCTACTCTTTTTATAACCTTTTCGCAACAATCAATAAATGCGTCTTCGTCAAAATCAAAAATCTTACCTTGGTTATATTCAGCTCCTTTATGAAAAAATACTCCGTCTTGAGATTCTATTTTTGAAGATGGCTCAAGTAGAATGCTATTTTTGTCGTTAGCCCATTCTTTGTAACCAGTACAATTCATGATAACTGAATGCTTACCCATTGCAACTGAATGAAACTCAGGAAGCCCCCAACCTTCTCCTCCAGAGCAACCTAATATTACATCTGCGGAGTTAAGGTAGTCGTTGTATACGTTGTTCTTAGACATAAAATCTAGAAACTGTATATTAAAATGTTTTTTGCCGTCTAAAATTCTATTAATCAAAGCTGGCATTTCTTTTTTAAGGAAATGATTATGAATAGAACATTGCAAGTGGTATCTCTTGTCTCCTCCAAATCTCTTAGCCCAAGATTTTATTATCTTTTGGTGTCTCTTTCTTTTTTCTAATTTTCCACAAAGATTAAATACTATTCTTCCGTCGTCGTAATAATCCTTTTCCAACTTAGCAAAATGTCTAGAGTCAAAACCTAAGGGAATCACAGAAGAACTAACTCCTTCTTTTTCAAACACTTCTTTAGAGTGAGAACACGTGAAGGCTAGCTTATCAATATTGTTAGCTATGTTAACTTCAGCCGCAGTAGGGGAATCAAGTTCGTAGAAGGAAAGCATTACGTTCCTCCTTGAGGGATTAGACAGAGCCGTAGTATTTAAATGCCAAAGCTGAAAAACAGGATTATCTTTCTTATGGTTGGAAGCTGTCTTCTTTATGCAGTCCTTCAACCAAAGGACAAATTTCTCATCAAGGGAATAAGAAGATATATCTTCATTAATTGGAAATAAGCAAGGCTCAAGCCCCTTTTTGTATAGCTCATTTAAGATACAAATAGAGACTTGGCCAAAGCTTAGACCGTTAACTGGTAACTGTAAAGCAAAATCCGTCACAGCAGAGCTTCACTAGTTTCCTCCTGAGGTTGCGTTTGCGATTGCGGCGTAGCGGTAGACTCTGTATTGGAGCCCGCTGGCCTAGAAAGATAAATCCTAAAGTCAGGAGAATTCTCAGACTTCTTATCTTTGTTGTGGAAAGCTACCACGTTGATCTTTTTCTCCTCACCAAAATCAGTTTCGATCTTGATGTGCCCTGAGAAGTACTTCCTGCCGGAACCTTGTGCTTGCTTTGTCCACAAGGCTCCTAGCTCTCGCTTCTCCCATTCGTTATTAGACTTATTGTCTGTATCAGCCATACTTCCAACAGTATAGAACAAACTTATTTATTTGTCAAGCCTTTATTTTTACCCTTAGCAAATCTGCTCCTCTTTTGTGTAAGTTAATAGCTGTTTGAGAGCTAAAGCCCATTTTCTTTCCTATTTCAGACCACGTCATCTTCTTTCCAGAGAAATATCTCAAACAATAAACTTGCGCTACTCTTTTATCTTTAATTGATTTAAGAGCTCTATTTAATTCTTGTCTTAAAATTCTTCCGTCTAATGGGTTTGATGCTACTTTATTGTCGTCACTAAGAAATCTGTTTTTATATCTTTCTTTTAATGCACAAGTTTTTCTTGACTTATTCATAAGGTGAAGACATTTGTACTTAGTTATATTACTCAACCAAGTACAGAAGCTTACTTTTTTTTCTTTATTAAAGCTTTTAATGGATTCATATATAATCATATCTTTATCGTCAAGAATGTCCGATGGGTTTGCCCCAGACTGCTTTATAGATGACACAAACTTAGAATACATAGATAAGAATACAGGAGAATACCTGTCTATTAAGGAGGATAATGAGTTTTCACACTCTTTATCTTGCACTTTTTTAATTTCGATATAATAATTTTTCATAATTTTAAAAAATAAATAAAAGGAGGATTCCGCAAGCGGAATCGGCAGTTTTTTCGTTGTTTCGCTTGCCTGAGGGAACTTTTTTTGTAAGTAGGCACGTTTCACCCAACTTAAACAAGTAAGAAAAATAATTACAAAAGAACGCTTTCGCTTCCATATTAGTTCCAGTCGCAGGGGTCTATGCCCTTTTCAACCCTTTCTCTCAAGAGTTTAGCTAATGACTTATGTAATCTATATACTTAGTACGACTACGTAACAGTAGAACTTTCTTAGATGTGTACTTTCCTCTAACGCCGCCTGCACCCGCTTGTAACGTATTCCTATTTCTAGAATTTGGAAAGCCCCTTCGGGGTTGTTGGTCTCTAAAGAGTTTGCCAGACTTGCTTTCGCTTATAAACTGTTAATCGTACTTTTGGTATTATAGATTTAGCTTGACTTTTTGTCAAGTCTTTTTTAAAATAAAAAAATGGACAGACTAAGTTGGCTGGATTACGGAATAGAGCTTGCTAAAACAGCAGCGCTAAGAAGCGAAGACCCTTTCATCAAAGTGGGATGCTGTCTTTTTAGGCCAGACAACACCATAGCCTCACTAGGCTACAACGGAGCACCTCCGGGAATCAACATAGACTGGTCGGATAGAGACAGAAGAAGAAAGAGAGTGATTCACGCAGAAACCAACGCTTTAAAGAATATAAAACCTCACGAAGCGGATAGAATGTTTGTTACCTTGCTTCCATGTGGAGACTGTATTAAAAACGCAGCTTCATATGGAATAAAAAACGTATACTATATCAAGTCTTATGATTTCGATAAAACCGCAGTAGAGTTAGCTTCTGAATTTGGAATTAATTTAACACAACACAACAATGATCTCCGTATATATCAAAAAATTACAGGAAGCAGCAACGATACCAACTAGAGCAACAGACTCAGACGCTGGTTACGATCTATATTCAATAGAAGATGGAACAGTCCCAGCAGGAGAAAGGAAAGTAGTCGGCACAGGAATAGCTATAGCTATCCCAGAGAGCAAGAATGTTTTTGCTCCGTCTTACTACGGAAGAGTCGCCCCAAGGTCAGGTCTAGCAGTAAAAAAGGGAATCGACGTGTTAGCAGGAGTTATAGATGCAGGCTATAGAGGAGAAGTCGGCGTTGTCTTACAAAACCTTTCTAACGAAGACTTTCCGTATAAAAAAGGAGACAGGATAGCTCAACTTATACTAGAGCAGTGTAATACTATAGGCTGGGTTGAGTTAGACGAGCTAAAAGACTCAGAAAGATCAGATGGAGGCTTTGGCAGCACAGGTAATTAACACATTAGGGGCATCTTTGGCCACATGTGGTATATTAATAGCGTGGTTTAATACCGATATGCTGGTGCAATATATTAAACTTTTTAGGTTGACTAGGTTTACTTATGTGGAAGAGTACGAAAAGGAACTATTTGAGAATCCAGACTTAACTTATTTAAATTTTGCTTATTTTAAAGAACCATCATTTGTAAATAAATTAATTAGCTGCCCTTATTGTCTCTCTTTTTGGTTATCTTCTTTTTGTTCTTATATAGCTACTTCTAATATATTAACCGGTTTTGTCTGTTATCCTTTGTGCTTATTTTTCTACTTTGGATTTTTAAAAATTTTTTTAAAAGATGCCTAAAGGACTACTAATTTTAGACGGGTGCGGGAGTTTTTGTTCTTTACTTTTATCTAAGCCTATGGTAATATTAGAAATACCAGCACTGAAGAGGCTGATTGACCAATGTTCAGTATCCTTAACGGGATGCAACTGCAGCAGGAAAGAAAGAAATAGTTTAGCTCAAAAAGGAGCATTTAATATTCTTTCTAGCTTAGACAAAGAAGACATGGCCAAACTCCAGCAACTTTATGATGGTAAAGAACATAGCGGCATAAACGTTCAATTCAATAGCATAAACAAAAACATTATAATATGATCAGAACAGAAGAAGAGATGAAGAAAATGATCGACGCCAATAAAAAAATGGTGGACAAGACAGTAAAAGTAGTAGATATAAACGAAAGCTACTGGGTCGGTAAGATCATGGATGTAGTGGATCACGAAACATTTTCTATACGAAGAAATAGAAATAGTGAACCAAAAGACATAAACATGTTTGACGTTAGGTCAATGTAATGAATATATCTGAATTAAATATGTTCGATCGTATATTCTTTGAGGCAGATCTACCCACAGAGGATCTACCTGAAGAAATAAAAGACCAAGATATCTCTGAATTAGAGTTTCAAACTTCTGATCTTGGTAGAAATATGGAGACTTGGTCAGTCTCTACAGCAGGAGAATTATTCCAACACGAAGTCGAGCAAGAACTCATAAAAGACGATTCATCCGAAGAAGGTTTCGTAGTAAAAGAGAAACATAACGGAATAAAGAAAGTAGAAAAAACAACTTCTGTTAATTTTTATAGAGTTTTTGAAACAGAGGATAAAGATTATTGGGTTTCCTATGACGCTCTCTTCCATAAAGGAAAACTAGTTCTAGTAGACTTGAACGAAATACACGAAGTAGACAAAGAACAAAGAATTCAAGCCAAAGAACAAGCCGAAAAATTCATGAAAGAATTTAAAGAAAAAGCAGAGCATAAAGGTTATAAGCTTATGGCTCCGGTCAAATTCATATTAGGAGTCTTCTTAGTAGCCCTACACTGGACAGGCAGAAATTTATCTAATCTCCATTCGAAACTATGATAGGCATAAGCGGAATAGCAGGGGCAGGAAAAGACCTCTTTTGTAGGCTACTTTTAAAAAACGGAATTAAAGGACACAGGATAGCTCTAGCCGACCAACTGAAAGAAGAGCTTAGGCCCTTTATAATGAGGAAATATGATATAGACATAACAAACTGCTCTCTTGAACAAAAAGACAGAGTTAGAGATCTTCTTGTTTTTTACGGTGGATTAAAAAGGTTCCAAACACGAGGAAAGTACTGGACAGATGTAGCCCAAGAAAAAGTAAAAAGATGTAAAGGAACTCCTGTTGTCACTGATGTTAGGTATGACGATTTCGAAAACGACGAAGTGTCTTGGGTCAAATCTGAAAACAGCGGAGTACTCATTCACATTAGAAAATACTGGGAAGTAGATGATCTTTTTGAA
>Ga0315331_10000293_pt1 | contig 33170 bp, 30 predicted proteins | sample M160m34915metaG_FD_203456 | JGI IMG/M metagenome (GOLD analysis project Ga0315331, IMG submission 203456) | Ammonia-oxidizing marine archaeal communities from Monterey Bay, California, United States - M1 60m 34915 | ecosystem: Environmental > Aquatic > Marine > Intertidal zone | place: USA...
TCAATCTGACCACGACGAACCCGGTCAGACGGAACGCCAGATTGCTCAGCCAAAATGCGTAAAGCCAATTGCTCAGACGACATTTCAAGTGAATAAAACGCAACGACATGCTTCTGCTCTGTATCGCCTTCACCCAGGACCAGACTTTTCGCGGCGTTGAATGCAATATTCGTAGCAAGGGCCGTTTTCCCCATGGCGGGCCGGCCTGCCAGAATGATGAGATCAGAGGGCTGCAAGCCGCCAAGCAGATCATTCAGCCGTTTAAAGCCTGTCGGCGTTCCGGTGAGCTGGCCTTCGCGTTTAAATGCCGACTCTGCCATTTCGAGGGCACCGGCGAGCGTGTTTGCGAACGTTTGGAAGCCCATCTCACTGGCACCAGACACAGCTAAATCAAACAGGCGCTGCTCTGATGTTTCGATCAAAGCATCCGCATCAATGTCCGGGTCAGCGCTGTAGGCGTCATTGACGGTGTCAGTGCCTATGTCGATCAATTCCCGGCGCAAATAAAGGTCATGGATCATGCGCGCGTAATCTGCTGCATCCACGACATTAGCGGCACCGGCGGCCAGTTCTGCCAAATAGCGCGCGCCACCGAGGTCTTTCAGGGATTCTTCGTTCTCGAACTGGCGGCGGAGCGTTGTTGCTGTCGCTTGCCGTCCAGCCTCGATCAGACGTTGAATGGCTTCATAAATGCGTTGGTGTGCTGAGTCGGCGAAGCAATTTGCATCAAGAATATCCGCAACCCGGTCATAGGATGAATTATTGACCAGGAGTGCGCCAAGCAGCGCCATTTCAACTGCGATATCTGCGGGTGGCTCACGCACCGGCGGTCCGCCGCCGCCACCACCGCCGAATTCAGCATCGTGGTAGAACCCTTCATCGGGACCAAAATCTTCATCCGGGAAAGCGGGATCGGGCAGACCGGTGCTGGAGGCTGTTTCATTCATTGCTGCAATCTACGCCGCTGAAGCCGAAGCGCAATCGATTGAGACCCAATCAGTCCCCATGCAATCGGTGGATAGCGTGGAAAAAGCTTTCAATTGGTAGCGGTTCGGGCCATATAATTATATGTCCCACATCGTTCGGATCGAGTATGTGCGACGGCGGAGGTGAAAACTCCGCCACGCAGCTAAAGGCGCGATTCGAATCTGACAGATATTTATGGAGGTTCCTAGCAATGACTGGCCCCTTGATGCCCAAAGCGACAGCCGTATGGCTGGTCGACAATACTGGCCTCACATTTGATCAAATTGGCGCGCTCTCTGAATTGCACTCGTTGGAAGTGCAGGCGTTGGCGGATGGCGACATCGGCCAGGGCATAAAAGGCCGTGACCCGATTGCGAATGGTGAACTCACTAAAGAAGAGATTGCCCGTTGTGAGGCTGACTCGAACGCACGCCTCGTTATGTCCAAACTGGCTGTGCCGCGGGCTGCAGAGCGGACCAAGGGGCCACGCTATACCCCGGTCGCTAAACGCCAGGATAAGCCTGATGGCATCGCATGGCTTGTGCGAAACCATACAGAGCTCTCCGATTCGCAGGTAATCAAGCTAATCGGGACGACCAAGACAACGATCGCTGCCGTCCGTGATCGTACCCACTGGAATAGCGGCAATATTCATGCGCGCCATCCAGTTGATCTAGGCCTTTGTACGTATATGGAACTCAGTGGCGCTATTGAAAAAGCGCGCTCCAAACTATCATCGGAAGATCGTGATGCGCTTGAAGCCAAAGATCGCGCGCGCCTGCAGACGGACGATCAGCCGAAGGAAGAGACCAAGAAGACGCCTTCCATCGAGGATCTTTTCCGCCATTAGGCACGTTCTGTACCCATGCACACTTTACTTTTAGCGGAATAGGAAACGTCCCATGGGATTGATTGCCTGGATTATCGTGGGCCTGATCGCAGGTTTCCTGGCAAAGTTGATTATGCCGGGTCGTGAACGGCGGCTTTATCGGTAAAGAGCTCAGGCTTGGTGCTGTTAGTAGCATCAACTTGCCCAGCATTTTACTTGCGACAGGCGGTGCGGTGATCCTGCTGGCTGTCTACCGCGCCGTTAAGCTCTGATTTCTGCGTCTCCTTTGATCTGCGTTCGGTGCATGATGCGCCTTACAGTTGGATCAAAGGAATCGCGCCGGTGCAGTAAACCTAAATTACTCCAGATCAGTACATCGCCCGTACGCCACTGATGGCTCCAGGTGAATTCTGGCTTGGCAGCGTTCGCCCAGAGCGCATCAAGCAGCGCTTCACTTTCCGCCAGTGGCAGGCCTTCGATATAGGCATGGGGCCGCCGGCCGAGGAACAAGGCGTGGCGGCCCGTTTCTTGATTTAGGCGCACGAGTGGATGGCTGGCACCCACGGTTTCTGTGGGATCATTTGGCTCCACATGCCCGCGGCGCAGCATGCCTGCTGAATTATGTGCGCCATCGTGGACCAGGCGTTTGCCCTTGATTGCGGTTCTCAAATCATCAGACAATGCCTCATAGGCGGCAAATTGGTTGGCGAACCATGTGTCCCCTTGGCCTTCCGGCACTTCGATTGCAAACAGGATTGCGGTCTTCGGTGGACACTCGATATAGGTCATGTCTGCGTGCCATACGGCCTCGCCAGCACCCAAATTGCCTATGGGCTTGCCATCTTCCACCACATTTGAAATTACGTTGATGTCTGGATATTCGGGCAGGAAAGGCGCCCCGTATGGGTTGGGGCCGGGTGGATCAAGCTCGCCAAAACCTTTTGAGAAAGCCATCAGCGCTGGATCAGGCAGGCTCTGATCGCGCAACAGCAGTACCAGATGTTCGTCGAGCGCAGCCCGAAGCGCTGCAAATGTGCCGTCGGAATGTTCAGACGCCGCATCGAAATCGGTGACCGTCGCGCCCAGAGGTGCATCAAATGCCGTAATTTCCAATAGATTTCGCCTCGGTTTTATATGTCATTGTGCATACGGGCCAAAAACGTTGACCAATATCGTTCTGTCCCGGATAGACTAGACCCAACTTGCATCGTCTTTCGAGAGGCCAATATGCCAAAGTCGCCCAGCCCATATGATTTCGACCTGGATAAGAACGCTGCCAACTTCCAGCCACTAACGCCCCTTGGCCATTTGGAACGTGCAGCTTGGACCTATCCAGATCGTGTGTCAGTTATCCATGGTGCAAAGCGGTTCACTTGGAAAGAAACGCATGTGCGCGCGCATAAATTGGCGGATGCGCTGGCCAAGCGCGGCATTGGGAAGGGTGACACAGTCGCTGTGCTAACGGCCAACACGCCTGAAATGATGGAGATGCACTTCGGCATTCCCATGACGGGTGCCATCATCAACACCATCAACACCCGCCTGGACGCGGCGATTATCGGCTTCATCCTGGATCATGGCGAAGCGGATGCCGTGTTTGTAGACCGGGAATTTTCTGGCGTTATGGCAGAAGCGCTCAAGATCGCAAAGACGAAGCCCTTCGTAATCGATATAGATGATTCGGAATATGACGGAGCAGGCGACCTAATCGGTGAAATGGGCTATGAGGCGTTCTTGGATAGCGGCGATGCAAGGTTCCCGTATACGCCACCGGATGATGAGTGGGACGCCATCGCGCTTAACTACACGTCTGGCACGACAGGCAATCCAAAAGGCGTTGTATACAGCCATCGGGGGACATACCTAAACACGGCCTCTAACGCGCTTGTCTGGCAGATGCCGCACCATCCAATGTATCTCTGGACTTTACCTATGTTCCATTGCAATGGCTGGTGTTTCCCATGGGTTATTGCCATGCAAGCAGGCACTCACGTATGCCTTCGCCAAGTGCGCGCCGACGCTATTTATGCCGCCATAGCCGACCATGGGGTCGATCATATGTGCGGCGCGCCGATTGTGCTGAACATGATCGCCAATGCGTCCCAAAGCGAAAAACGTGCCTTTGAGCACACTGTAAAAGTGATGACCGCAGCCTCGCCGCCGCCGCCTTCTACCTTGCAGAAGATGGAAGAGGCCGGGTTTGACGTAACCCATGTCTATGGCTTGACTGAAACGCTCGGCCCTTCAGTCGTCTGCGCCGCTCATGTTTCTTGGGCTGACTTGCCGCCTGCAGACCGGGCCGCTGTTAAAGCGCGCCAGGGTGTGCGTTATCCCATGCTTGAAGGCGTCGATGTGATGGAGCCCGAAACCATGGCCGTGGCCCCACGCGACGGTGAGACGATTGCTGAAGTAATGATGCAGGGCAATATCGTCATGAAGGGCTACCTCAAGAACCCGAGCGCGACCGAGGCCGCGTTTGCTGGTGGTTGGTTCCATTCGGGCGATCTTGGCGTTATGCATGAGGATGGCTACGTTGCGCTAAAAGACCGCTCCAAAGACATTATCATCTCTGGTGGTGAAAATATCTCCTCCGTAGAAGTGGAGCAGACACTCTATAGCCATACAGCGGTTTCAGAAGCCGCTGTGGTCGCGAAACCAGATGAAAAATGGGGCGAAACACCTTGCGCCTTCATTGAACTGAAGCCCGGCGCAGATACACCCAGTGAGGCCGATATCATCGAATTCTGCCGCGCGAACATGGCCCGTTTTAAGTGTCCGCGTGATGTCGTATTCGGCCCGCTGCCCAAGACTTCAACAGGCAAAGTCCAGAAGTTCGTGCTAAGAGAGCGCGCGAAAGAGATTTAAGGGCACGTCCGGCGGAGCTACGACGCCTCTACCGTTGACAATAGAGGCCGCATTTCGCTATATCCGCTTCACCGTGCGCTGGCCGGGTCGATCCGGCGCGGTTTCCTTTGCTAATTTGCATTTTGAGGTTTGGTCCGATGAAAGTCGTGCGTTCGCTGAAAACCATTAAGAACCGCCATAAGGCGTCCCAGGTCGTGCGTCGCCGCGGCCGGATTTACGTGATCAACAAAGTGGTCCGTAAGTTCAAAGCGCGCCAGGGCTGAGGCTACACCGTCATTTTGGGCTTTATTGCCAACCTGACGGGAAGAGTGTTTGAATTCAGCGCTCCGGTCAGGTTCGATTATCCTCGCGCGGAATGCTAGTGCGCTAGAGGAATAGCCCGGCCATGCAGACGAACTTCACGCTTGCTCAGCTGAAAGACGCTGATGTCGCCGAATCGGAAAAGATTCTGCGGACCTGCGTCCATTGCGGCTTCTGCACCGCGACTTGCCCAACATATGTCCTGCTTGGCGATGAGCTGGATAGTCCGCGTGGGCGTATCTACCAAATCAAAGACATGCTGGAAAACAGCCGCCCGGCGGCAGCGACAGTCGTGAAGCATTTGGACCGTTGCCTATCCTGCCTATCCTGCATGACGACATGTCCATCTGGTGTGCATTACCAGCACCTGATTGACCACGCCCGCGCCCATATCGAAAAGACCTATAAGCGCTCTTTCATCGACCGGATGTTGCGCCGGGTGTTGGCGGAAGTGCTGCCATACCCTAACCGGTTTCGCGCCGCTTTGGCAGCCGCATGGTTCGTGAGGCCAATCGCACGCTTTGTACCAGGGCGCATTGGCGCGATGTTGCGACTTACACCATCATCCATCCCACCGCGCTCTCGAGTCGAAGGCGAACGCACGCACTTTGCTATGGGCGAGCGGAAGAAGCGCGTGGCGCTGTTAGCGGGCTGCGCTCAACAGGTGCTGGACCCGGTGATCAATGAGGCGACGATCCGTTTGTTGAACCGCCATGGCGTCGAAGTGGTGGTGGCCAAGGGTGCAGGCTGTTGCGGTGCCCTAGTGCATCACATGGGCCAGGAAGAAGCCGGCCAATCCGCTGCCCGCCAGAACGTCGCCGCATGGGCGGCGGAGATGGACGGTGAGGGGCTTGATGCCATTGTCATCAACGCTTCAGGCTGCGGTACATCCGTCAAAGACTATGGCTTTATGCTGCGGAATGACACGTTCTTGGCGGAAAAAGCGGCGGAGGTGTCTGGCCTGACCAAAGACATTGTCGAGTTCATGATCGAAATTGGCCTGGAAAGCCCAAAACCGCCTGAGCCGTTGAGGGTGGCCTATCATTCCGCCTGTTCCATGCAGCATGGCCAACAGCTGAAGGATGAGCCGAAAGCGCTTCTAGAAGATGCCGGGTTCAGCGTTACGAATCCGCGTGAACCGCACCTCTGCTGCGGGTCTGCTGGGGTCTACAATATCATGCAGCCCAAGCTCGCCGAGCAGCTTAAAGAACGGAAGGCCGGGAATTTAAACGCGCTCCAGGCTGATGTTATCGCTGCTGGCAATATTGGCTGCCTCACCCAATTGAAAAGCGCCGTGCATGCGCCTGTCGTGCACACGGCGGAGCTGCTGGATTGGGCGACGGGCGGGCCGAAACCAAAGAAGCTCGGCTAATCTTCTAATTCAGCTAATATTTCAGCCCGATGTGAATCCATATCAGGGACTGCGCTGCGTGGATCATCTGGCGCTAGCTTTGCCGCACCCGGGACGTTCACATAAGGCAGCGGTGGCGTGCTGGTGATATCTTCGATCCAGCAAACGCTTTCTACGGCGGCGACGTGGGGATCACGTGCAGCAGCTGGGTAATCGTTGACGATGGCGTGGGGGACATCAGCTTTAGCGAATGCTGTTGATAGGTCTTGCACCCTCCAAGATGCGATGGCGACGCGAATTGCAGCGATCATATCGTCCGCATTGGCCCTCCGCCCTTCAACCGATTGCAGCCGCTCATCCGCAGCCAGACTCGGCAAGTTCAGCACCTGGCACAGCCCTTGGTAAAACTTCTCCCGCATGATGGAGATATTCACGTATCCGTCCGTCGCTTGATATGTGCCTGTCGGCGGTAAGGGGCTGCCTTTGGGCGGGGTTGGATCAAGCTCTCGCGTAATCATACCCTGTTGTTGATAGAGCAGCATTGCTTGCATCAGGCTGACATCCAACCTGCGCCCGCTGCCATGCATCGCACGTCCGAACAGCGCCGTTACAAGTGTTTGATATGCGATCAGCCCAGTTGTGTAGTCAGGTACTGGAAATTCAATCCGCTTCGGCGCGCCATCTTTGTCTGGGTTAGAGACCATGAGGCCGGAAAACGCCTGCAGCACGGCATCGGTTGCAGGGCGGTCTGAATAGGGGCCTTCTTGGCCGAACCCGGTAATTGAGAGATAGACGAGGTCCGGGCTCTCGGCTTTTAAAGCTTCATATCCGAGGCCCAAGCGATCAGCGACTCCTGCGCGATTGCTCTCCATGAACACGTCCGCTTTGGCCGCCAGTTTGCGCACCACATCAAGCCCATCGCTGGATTTGAGGTCAGCCGTGATCGCGCGTTTGCCGCGATTGCAGGCGAGATAAGCCGCACTGCGCGCGCCGACAGGTACGCCGATTCGTCTGGACCAGTCGCCTTCTGGCGGCTCGACTTTGACGACGTCAGCACCGTTCTGCGCCATCAACATTGCGCAATAGGGGCCTGCAAGACCTTGGGTGAGATCTACGACTTTAATGCCATCGAAGGCAGGTTTGATCGTCATGTGGTCCACTCGTGAATTTGCAACTTGCTGCAGTCTTTGCCGGCGGGGGTAAGGGCACGAAAATTTGTGTCGCCAGCGGCTTGGAGGGTCAATGCATCGTCCCAGAAAATGGGTCGCGTGAACCCCGCCTCCACGTCAAACTGGCTGGCGGTGCCCATTTTCACGCGTTCAGCGAACAGCAGCGTGAAGCCCATCAGGCCTTGGGCTATTGGCGCGCGCATGCCGATTTCGGCAGCAGCGATGGGGTCGTGATGGCCCTCTAGATGCGGGAATTCAAAGCTATAGCCGCTGACCATTTCGGGCGTCAGTTGAAGAGTGCGCAGGGTTCGAAACGCATCACTGTCTGGTTCAGGCATGCGCACGACTGGGTTCGCGGGGAGCGGCACGGGGTCCAGGATTAGGCTTTGGTGGTCAATGCGGATTGGGACAGAACCATCAGCGCGGGTGAAGGCAAAATCGATATTGATAAAACGTCCACGCTTGGCAGGACGAAGCGCCTCAACGGTCGCATGGACCATAAGCGCCTCGCCAAGCGGCACTGGCTCAGACTGGCGGACGCGAATGCCTACATGCAGTCGTTTTGCCCCAAGCGCCTCACGCGGGCGGGCACCATGCAAGCAGTCGTTCGATAGGACGGAGGCATCCAGCATACGGCCGAACATAGTCCCGTCTATGCCTGCGAATTTGTGATACGTGGCCTGCCGCGTCTGATCGACCGAGGTTTCCCATACCGGTAGAGCGTAGCCAACGGTTTCATGGGCAGGCAGTTCCTGCAAAGTAGCATCAGCCATAATTTGGGCTCCTTTTTTCGATAAATGCGGCAACGCCCTCTTGGAATGCATCACTGGCGCGGACATGATCGCCAAGCATTTGCTCCAACGGTTCGCGAGATGCGGCCTCATCCGCCATCATGCTGCTGATCTGCTGCTTGACGGCCTGCACGGCTGGTGGGCTGTTCGCGGCAATGGTGTTGGCGACACTCATGGCTTCGTCCAGCACGCTAGCGGCAGGTACGATCCGGTTGATTAGGTTGAGGCGGGCGGCTTCCTCTGCCTCGATAAGTCGGCCAGTCAGAATAAGATCCATCGCATGGACGTAACCAACCTGGCGGACAAGCTTCACCGTCGCACCACCGAATGGATAGATCGAATAGCGCACTTCTGGCAACCCAAACCACGCACCCGGGTGCGCGATGCGGATATCGGTTGAAAGCAGAAGCTCTACCCCACCGCCTGCGCATACACCGTTCACCGCTGCGATAATGGGCTTTGAGATTGGTTTGATCTTCAACAGCGCATCATTCACGGCCTTGGAGACTGTTGGCCCGGCGGATAAGTCGCCGCCAATATCAGCGCCTGCACAGAACGCTTTGTCGCCAGCACCTGTGATCACGACGCTGCGGCAGTCAGGGTCTGCGTCCAGCGTATCCCAAAGGGCGGCCAATTCAAAAAGCATCTCCCGGCTCATGGCGTTGCGCTTGGCCTGGGCGTCAATCGTAATCACCGTGACGTGGGGCGCAGCTTCAGTAACCAAAAGCGGCATGCGTTGGCTCCCATACGTGTGGACAAGGCCGGGCTTGGCCTCGTATCGTTTTTCCAGAATAACGTTCCTGAATCTTGCGTTGAACTGAAAGCGCAAGCAACCCGCCCGCACCAAAGGTTTTGGCCGCTCCCATGGAAGCTCCGTTCAGCCGCACCATGTTTGAACTTCTGCTGGAGCAAGCAGGGCGTCGCCCGATGCATCCGGCTGTGATAGCCGGCAATGTGACGCTCTCCTATGCCGATCTGGCGATGCGGGCGTCTCGCGTTGCAGCGCGGTTGATGGAGGATGGCGTTAAGCGGGGCGACCGGGTTGGCCTACTTGGTAATAATTCACAGGAATGGCTGGAGATATTCTTTGGCGCAGCAGCTCTCGGCGCTGTGGTCGCACCCTTCAGCACGTGGTCGACAGCCTCAGAGCTTGAATTCCTGCTTCGGGACGCTCGGGTCTTAACGCTGTTCACGATGCGTGGATTTGGCGACCATAACTTTGCTGAGAGCATTCAAGCGCTGCGGGCAGGCGGCACGGTTCCAGACCTGCAGCGCGTTGTGGTTTATGACGGCCAGCGTGGCATGGGTGATGTAGATTACGTAGAATACCAAAACGGGTCGCTCGCAACCTTGCCGCCACCGGGCGAAAGCGCCAGTGCCGCCGATACGTTGGTTATGCTCTATACCTCTGGCTCCAGCAGCCGCCCGAAATGCGTGCCGTTGACCCATGGCGGCGCTATCGAAAACGCCTTTAATATCGGCGAGCGGCAAGGCATTCAGCCAGACGATAAGGTGCTGATATCAATCCCGCTGTTCTGGTCCTATGGCGCGGTCAACGCGCTCCCGGCTATCCTTAGCCATGGTGCCACATTGGTGCTGCAGAAGCGTTTCCAACCAGCCGAAGCCCTGGACATTATTGAGCGCCACGGCTGCACTGGGTTCTACACTCTACCGGCAATGACAAGCGCGCTTCTGGCAGAACCCAGTTTCTCGCTAGACCGCACGAAAACGCTCCGCACCGGCGTCACCATCGGCGCGCCGCAGGATGTGCGGCGAACGGCGGAGGAGTTTGGGATTAGCGATATCTGCAATATTTATGGCAGCACTGAAGGCTATGGAAATTGCTGCGTCACCCCCCATGATTGGCCGCTGGAGCAGCGCATTCAGTGCCAAGGACCGCCGCTGCCGGGCGTCACCGTCCGCATTCGTGACCCGGAAACGGGTGAATTATTGGGCGCTGGTGAAGTTGGTGAGATTGAATTCTCCGGGTATCTGACACCCGGCTACGCAGGCGATAGTGCGCAGCACAACGCGAACGTTTTCACGGAGGATGGCTTCTTTCGCACGGGCGATCTTGGCGCATTAAACGCGGATGGATCGCTTGGCTATGCGGGGCGGCTGTCGGAGATCATTAAGAGCAGCGGCATCAATGTTTCCCCAGTGGAAGTTGAAGAGGCAATGCAGCAGCATCCTGATGTGGCGCTAGTCGGCGTGACTGGTGTTGAGGATGCAGTCAAAGGTGAGCTTATCGTGGCTTACGTCGTGGCGCGGCCGGGGGCGGCACCTACGCCTGACGCCCTTCGCCAACATTGCCGGACCCTGCTTTCAGCCTACAAAACTCCCGCCTGCATTATCCTGACAGACAGCTTGCCGCTGACAGCAACGGGTAAGCTGATGCGCCGTGACCTTCGGGCCATGGCTATTACCGCCCAATGACAGTCGCCAAATAATATCCGCCAGTTAATAGGAAATTCCCCCATGCGCGCCCTTCAAATCGCGGAGCTTGGCTCTATCGATAATCTGTATGTCGGCGAAGCGCCGAGCCCGAAGCTTGGGGAAGGGCAGGTGCGCGTTGGGGTGAAAGCCGCCGGCGTAAATTTCCCCGATATTCTGATGTCTGAAGGCAAGTACCAAGTGAAGCCAGACCTGCCGTTTATCCCCGGCCTGGAGCTTGCGGGGGAGGTGATGGAATGCGCACAGGGTGTCAGCCACGTGAAACCAGGTGACAGGGTGATGGCGTTCGCTAGGCGTGGCGGTGCTTATGCAGCGGAAGCGGTACTGCCCGGCGGCATCGTCACGCCCATCCCCGACGACATGGATTTCGTCACCGCAGCTGCGTTCCCCGTGGCCTATGGCACAGCCCATTTCGCATTGACGCACCGGGGCAAGCTGCAGGCTGGCGAAACGCTGCTGGTGCTAGGTGCTACGGGAGGTGTCGGCATTGCAGCGATAGAGATAGGCAAGCTGTTGGGGGCGCGCGTGATCGCAGCGGCCAGTTCCGCGGAAAAGCTGGAGATCGCCAAAGCTCACGGCGCGGATGATGTCGTCAACTACCGCGACGAAAGCCTGCGGGACGTCGTGAAGGCGCTGACAGACGGCAAGGGTGCGGACGTTGTGTTCGATCCTGTCGGCGGATCAGCCTTCGAACAATCCGTCCGCTGTATCGGCTGGGAAGGCCGCATCCTAATAATCGGCTTTGCCAGCGGAGGCATCTCCAAGGTCGCAACCAACATGATCCTGGTCAAAAACTTCGCCGTCGTCGGTGTCGTTTTTGGCGAGCATAGCTGGCGCTACCCAGACGACTCCCGCCACCGCCTCCAATCGATCCTCCCAGACGTAACGGCAGGGCGCCTAAACCCCCGCGTATGGAAAACCTACCCATTAGAAGACGCCGTTGAGGCGTTACGGGCGATCCAAGACCGGCAGGTCATCGGCAAGATGGTGCTGACGGTTTAGAGCGCTGAAGCTCAGGTTGATGGCAATTGGAGTGCTCAGCCGCTTGATTGGATTGGCCCAACAATCAATAAATGAAGCTATCTAACTGCCCTGAAACAGAACAACTCCATTTTGTTTCATCATTGCGATTTATAGAGGATCAATGCGTTTTCGGAGTAATCTTCGGGACATTTTCCAGAAGATGCTTATCAATTGCGTCCGTGCTGAGCGTAACGTTCTTCATTAGCATAATGATTATGTTGTAGAATTTCTCAGCATTGAAATCATTACCAATTGAACGGCAATGGTCTATGCATTCTTTTGTATGAGAAAAATGCACTGGTATTGAAGATAATGGGACATTGAAGTGCATTTTTGGTTCTGGGTCGTTGCGGCGGTTGCCAGTAAAAACAAATCTATATGCAAACAAGGATGTAATTACCCTCTTCTTTGCATTTGTAGTCACCCCCTCGCTCGACTTTTTCACCTGTCTCCGAAATTTCCAATACTGATAAGCCATTTTCAATTATACCGTCACTCACTGTACATCTCCAACGATACGCGCCGCCCTTGAAACAGAATGGCTAATTCTGTTTCAAATTCGAGTATGAATCAGCTCAATGGATTGGAGTAACTGAGCCGCAAGTTTGTCACTTGTGACATGAAACCAGGCAGAAGGCGGTCTCTCCCAAGACCGCCTCCGAGACGCATAGTTAGTCAATCAGCTCAGCAGCCAGCCGCCATCTACGTCTACGGTGGTGCCGGTCATGAATTCGTTTTCGATGACGAGCATGACGGCTTGGGCGCATTCGTCTGGCTCACCAGCGCGAGGGATTAGGTTTTTGGCGGTCGCACCTGCAACCATCTTTTTGCGCTTCTCGTCATTGGGGCCAAACATCGGGGTATCGATGGTGCCAGGGGAGACGAGGTTGAGGCGCTTGGGCGCGATTTCGGGTGCCACAGCCCGCACCAGCGCTTCAACAGCACCACCGACGGAGGAAATAGCAACCTGGCCAGGCTTTGCCTTACGGGCAGGCGCGCCGCTCACGAGCACGGCAGCGCCGTTATTCGTCAGGTGTTCGCAGCCATAGCGCAGGACGTTGGCGTAGCCCCAGAGCTTGGCGAAGGAGCCTTGATAGCCGTCCAAGTCCATCTCTAGGAACGGGCCAGCCGCGCGTGCGCCGCCTGTGGCAGCACTGACGAGAATGTCAAAAGGCGCTTCAGCTTTGAAGAGTGCTGCCATTGCGTCCCGGTCCGTCACGTCAACCTGGCGGAAGGTGGCGCCTGCAGGCAGGTCTGAGGCCTTTTCTGGGCTGCGGCCCATGGCGATGACCTTTGCACCTTTAGCGACCAGCCGCTCGACTGTCGCAAGGCCAATGCCTGAAGTGCCTCCGAATACCAATGCTTTTTTGCCAGATACGTCCATCATGCTCGTGTGTCCTTGGTGTGTGAGTTTTGTGCCGCATCGTAGGAACCGGCCCCGGCGGGCGCAAGCGATTCTACAATTGCTGCCAGAAGCATTTGGGGGCTGATTTGGCTGGCACTGATCCTGTCGTAAGCTTCGCCCGACATTGGGAGAATGAATTATGACCAACCGCATCGTGATCGCAGGCGCGCTCGGCACTGTGGGCCGGGCAGCACTTGAACATTTCGATAGGCTGGAGGGCTGGGAGGTCATCGCACTATCACGCCGCCCGCCGGATTTCGATAATAACGCCACTTGGCTTTCGGTTGATTTGCGGGATGCGGCAGACGCGCGAGACAAGCTTGGCGCGTTGAAAGGCGTCACGCACCTAGCCTATGCCGCTGTGTATGAGATGCCGGATGTCGCCAAGGGCTGGCTGACGCGGAAGCATGCGGACGTCAATCTGGCCATGCTGCAGAACCTCGTCAGCCCGTTAGCAGATGCGTCGCCGGACCTTCGGCATATCACGCTATTGCAGGGCACAAAGGCTTATGGTGGGCATTTGGGGCCGTTCAAAATACCGGCAAAGGAGAGCGATCCACGCTACATGCCGCCGAATTTCTATTATGATCAGATGGATTGGCTGGCGGATGAGCGGGATCGTCGAGGTGCCGGTTGGACCTGGACCATCCTGCGCCCACAGATCGTCTGCGGTGTTGCTATTGGCAGCCCATTGAACGTTGTTGCGGCGATAGGCGCGTTCGCTGCCATATCGCGTGACTATGGCATGCCGTTACGCTTCCCTGGCGGCGACCCGCGCATTGGAGAAGCGACCGATGCCCGCTTGATCGCCCGGGCCATGGAATGGGCCGGGACAGACGACCGGGCTGCAGATGAAGTCTTCAATATCGCCAATGGAGACGTCTATCAGTGGGAGGCGATCTGGCCGCTTATCGCCAAGTTGTTTGATATGGAGCTAGGCCCTCGCCATCCCATGTCCCTGGCGCGGACCATGCCGGGCAATGCGCACCTGTGGTCCAAAATCACAGAGAAGCACGACCTCATCCGCTATAGCCTGTCGGATCTTGTGCCAAGTTGGAGCTTCGTGGATTTCATATTTGGCCACGGTCAACGCCCCAACCCGCACAACATGAGCACAATCAAAGCCCGCAAAGCCGGGTTCCACGATTGCGTGGACACGGAGGACATGTTCATCGAGCTGCTACAGGAGATGCAGGACCGCCGCTACATTCCGCGCTAGGCTGTAGTCTCCAACCGTTACGGTACCTTTGTGGCTATCGCGCCTGTTCTGGCCAGAAACGCACGCCTTTTCGAGCATTGCCACCGCCTAGCGCAATGGCCGTTCCATCTGCCCGCCAGCAGGCTGCACCCTGCCATTGACCATCTTGCATACGGCGGACGCCATTCATGCCGCCGCCAAGATGCGGCGTCTCGACCGTGGTGTGGCCCTTGGCTTGAAGGGATGCGGCGGCCCCCGCAGCGCCGCCAGATTCCAGTTCCAAGACGCCGCCCTGCGTCCACACGCGCGGTGCCTCAACAGCTTCCTTCAGGCTCATACCGTGGTCGATCAAGTTTAGGATAGCGAGCATGGCGGAGGGGAAGATGCGCACACCGCCTGTTAGCCCGAGTGCGAACTGGACCGCGCCATCCTGCACCCCCATGACTGGAGCCATTGAAGTCGGTACCCGTTTGGCTGCCTGGATGGAGAGGGCGCGGCCAGGGTGGGGGTCAAACAGGGACATGTAATTGTTAGCAATCATGCCTGTCTCGCCAATAATATAGCGCGCGCCAAACAGGCTGTTGATCGTATGGGTTGCTGTAACAATAGCACCGTCCTTATCGACAACAGTCATATGAGTAGTGTGCGGGCTTTCGTTGAGCAGCGGCACACCTGGCGCCCAGGTTTGGGCGCGGGCAGGGTCGATCAGTGCACGGCGATCTTCGGCATAGGCTTTGGAAATCAATTGCTTAACGGGAACTTTCAAGAATGCTGGGTCGCCGGTGGAAGCGTCCCGGTCCGCAAAGGCGATCTTCATGGCTTCGGCAATCAGGTGGATTGTCTCCGGTGCGCCATAGCCCATGCCTGCCAGATCATAGCCTTCCAGAATGTTCAGCATCTGCACTACATGCACGCCGCCAGAAGCCGGCGGCGGCGGGCCAATAATCTCAACACCGCGGTACTGGCCGCGGATGGGCGCGCGTTCAATCGGTTCATATTCGGCCAGATCGCTCATGCTTAGAATGCCGCCATTGGCCGCCATATAATCCGCCACAAGTTGGCCAACGCTGCCGCCATGGAGTGCGGACGGTCCTTCCGCCTGGATAGCCTTCAACGTTTCCGCATATGCGCCTTGTACAAGCCTTGAACCCGCCTTGATCGGTTGACCATCTGGATGGAACGCGCTGGCGATCAAAGGATCAACGGTCATATCCGCACCTGCTTCCTTGGTGCAGTCCTGCAGATATGGCGTGACGATGAAGCCGCGCTCAGCATGGCGAACTGCGGGGGCGATGACGTCCGCTAATGAAAACGTGCCGTAATCGTTGAGCGCTTTGGCCCAAGCCATAAGATTTCCCGCCGTCGCTGTGGCCAGGGGGCCGAGGGTGTTCCGGCGGCCCTTCGTCTCCAGGCGTGTGGCGATCTCATCAGATATCGTTTCAAACATATCCGGTGTCGCGGCGGCGGGCGCTTGGCTTTGGCCATCTATGACGGTGTTATGGCCATCAGCGGTGCGGATATGTGTCATGCCGCCACCGATTAGGCCGACCATCATTGGCTCAACAACCGTGAGGGTGAGCAGGGTGGCGACGGCGGCGTCTACAGCATTGCCGCCTGCTGCCAACATTTCCGCCCCCGCAGCTGCGCCGAGCGGATTGTTGGCGCATACAACACCGTTGGACCCGCTCGCGGGCTGCTTTTCACAATCGAACGGTGCTGGGCTATGGCCACGCCAGTTTTTCTGTTGAAGCATGGCGTTCGCCCTCTTTGCAATGATGCTCCCTGGATAGTGCGCTTATTCTGCCTGTGCGCAAAGCGCATCCGCGCTCTCCATGGCGTTGATTTCTTCCAGGATCCAAGCAGGGAACTTAGCGACAGACGACCGCTCTTCTGCGCCTTCCAGGCTGGAGCAGCCCCACTGAAGTTGTCCACCTAGAGGGATAGTATTTATCCCGTCAGAGGAGAATCAGAAGATGTTAAGCTATTCATCAAAGTTCCACTAAATGGGGCGCTCCCCTTGCAGCATCAACCGGTATAAATACCGGGTTTCCGCCATGTCGTAGTCGCCGTTCGCCTTGTGCAGCAGGTTCCGGTTGTCCCACATTACAAAGTCGCCGGTGCTCCATTGGTGGCGGTATTCGTGTGTACCTCGGGTTGCGTGGGCGAGTAGGCGTTTCAGAAGGGGGAGGGCCTCTGTGTCTGGCATGTCGAGCAGGCGCTCGATGCGGATGGGGTTGATGTAGAGGGCTTTGCGGCCAGTCTCACTATGGGTGCGGACGAGGGGGTGGATGACGGATTGCTGCACTTGCTGCTTGCGTTGTGCTGTCAGGCCCACAAGTTTCCGTTCGCTGTGGCTGGCTTGGTAGACGTGCTCTGCCTGGACACCTTCGATCTGCGCGCGGGTGGCTTCGTCCAAGGTTTCATAAGCGAGACCCATATTGATGAACTGGGTGTCGCCGCCGCTACTGGGTAGGGTGACGGCATGGAGGAGCGTCGCCTTTGGGGGCGTTGCGTCATTGGAATGGTCGGTGTGGAAGCCTTCGCCCGGGATATAGCGGCGGCCATCGGAGAATTTGTCCTGATTGGAGAGATAGTGAATCTCCAGGCATTCTGGCAATTGGAAGCGCGTGTTGTGTTGGATGAACGGCACGCCAAACAGCTTCGCCGCCGCCAACATCTGATGCGGATCAAGCTTTTGCCCGCGGACGACCAGCACAGAGCGATCCAGATAGGCCTGGTACATTTCTTTGACCAGCGCATCCGGCAAAGGCTTGGAGAGATCAACGCCCGCCACCGCGATGCCGGTATGCTCGGAGAGAGGGGTGAAGGTGACGTCCATCTTACTTCTTCCGGTTTAGGAATGCGGTCATCAGGCGATTGGGCTCACCGCTTTTGTAGCTTTCGACATAGGCTTGGATGCCTGCGCGCGCACCGTCTGTCACGGACATACGATCCCAATCCATGATGAGGCGCTTCTGAATGCGGAGAGCATTCGGCCCGCCTACCATGAGTGAGGCGATCCATTTGTCGACAACGCCGTCCATCTCGTCCCGCTCAACAAGGCGGTTGAGGAAGCCGATGCGATAGGCTTCATCGGCATCAATATGGTCACCGGTCAGCACTAGTTCCGTCGCTTTACCCCAGCCGATTAAGCGCGGTAAGGCTGATGCTTCCATGCCGGATGGAATGCCGAACCGCACTTCTGGCATGCCAAACTTGGCACCCTGAACGCCAACCCGCATATCGGCGCAGGCTGCGAGCTCAAAGCCGGAACCAAAGCAATAGCCATTGATCCGCGCAATCACCGGCACCGGGAATTGGCGCACGGCATCGCACACCCGGTGTGTTTTGGTGGAGGAAGCCTCGGCCTGGTCCAGGTTGAAGTCCTTCATCTCCGCCAAGTTGGTGCCGCCAACGAAGCTTTGATCGCCGGCACCGGTAATAATGAGCGCGCGCAGGCTTTCATCATGCTTGATGGAAGTCATCAGCTCTATGAATAGCTCCTTACCGCCCAGGCCCAGCGCGTTCCGCTTAGCGGGGTTGTTAAAGGTGATGCGGGCGACGCGGCCATTCTCGCCGTGATCGTCATAGTCCAGCAGGACAAGCGGTTTGCTCATATTGGGTCTCCAGTCCGTCTATCAGGTTTGAGTTTGCAAGTAGGCGCCCTGCTTTTCGAGATGCGCGCGGATATCTGCCGGGGCGACATCCCTCGGTGCCAAGTTCCCCTGCACGCTGAGCGCTGCAGCCACACCAGCCGCATGGCCTGTCAGCCAGCATTGTGGGATTTCACGCATGAAGGAATGCACGGGCGCATCGGTCGAAATATGTCGCCCGGCCACCAGCAGATTGTTCGTATGGGCTGGCAGCAGCGCGCCATAAGGCACGGACACGGTCGGGTGATTGGGAGTGAGGCTGGGGCTGACGCCGATCTCATCTGCTAGCACTTCGCCGGATCGGGATTCCTTCACCGTCATCTGGCTCAACCCAACCATGCGGCGGCTGTGGCGGGCGCCCAATTGGGGCGCTGTTAGCATGATCCAGGCGTTCTCAAACCCTGGTGCGTTGGCGCGGTAGAACGTGAGCAGGTCCACGATGCTTTGACGGGAGAGCAGCTCGAGCTGCGTTAGGTCATCGATCTTCAGTACGTCAAAGCCCGCAAAGCGCGGCCCCATGAAAATGGTCACGTCATCGCGCCAGCCGGGGAAGGGGATGGTGAAATGCTTCACGGCTTTCCGGCCTGCGTTCATGAATTCCTTGAACCCGACCTCATCACCTTTGCGGAAGGCCAGCCAGGGTTTCATGTCCACGCCAGCCAGCAATGATGCCGTGTTGGCGCAATGGTGGAACGTATCGTTGTCGATATCACCCTGATAAGCCTCGCCGGCCTGTGCAAACATATCGCCGTCGCCAGATGCATCCACGACGGTTTTGGCGCGGATAGCCATGCGGCCCTGCTTTGATTCCAGAATAACGCCCGTGACTGACTCATTCTGAACCAGTGGAGCGACGACCCAGGTGTGCAGCAATAGTTCAACGCCAGCTTCCTGCACCATGGAGAGGGAGGCGAGTTTCAGCCACTCGGGGTCAATCATTGGCGCCCAGGTGACAGCGCCATGATGGGCCGAGGCGCGCGGTGCCCATTCGGATACCAGCGCTTCATCCCGTGAGCCCCAGATGCTTTTGTCCGGCCCACTCAGCGCGCCTGCGGGAAGGCGGTCCAGTAGTTCTTCGGCAAGGCCTTTGATGACGTGCTTGCCATCCCAATCGGACATCCGGTCAATCCAGCAGACGAGGCCACCGGTCGATAATCCGCCGAGGTGATTGTAGCGCTCAGCTAGAATAACGTCTGCGCCGATACGGGCGGCTGCGATGGCGGCTGTCGTGCCAGCAGGCCCGCCGCCGACAACCAATACATCCGTCGTTGCAAAGATCGGGACTTCGCGCGGCGCTTCCATGACGGAGCCCAGCGCTTGGCGTTCTGGGCGTTTGGCGTTGCGGCCAGCGTCGAATACTCCGGCTTTGGCGACCCGTTCTTCTTCCTCGATAGACATGGCTTAGCAGTCCTATTTCTATCCGTACCTGACTATAAGCTTGGCCGGGATGCAGCGAGAGGACAAGCGGCTGCTAAACTGATAGAATAAGAGTTCAAACAACCTCAAAAAGTGAGTTGAAAATGGCCAAGATTCATTTGACCAGTTCCTACACTTGACCCTGGGTACAGCGGGCCGTGATTGCCCTCCGTGCTAAGTCGGTCACGTTTGAGACCACCTATGTAAACCTGCGGGAAAAGCCGGATTGGTTCCTGAAAATTTCACCGCACGGCAAAGTGCCGGTGCTTCAGGTTGACCACGAAATTCTGTTCGAATCTAACGCGATTGCGGAATACCTGGATGAGACGGTTGAGCCGAAAATGCATCCGGCAGACCCGATCACCCGCGCCCGTCATCGCGCGTGGACGGACTTTGTGCCGGACTTTTCCAGCAGTCTTTCAGGCGTTTACTATGCCAAGACCAAGGAAGTATCTGACGCTGCGATGGAGATGGCGCACAAGCGCTTGGAGCGTATTGCCTACGCGCTGGAGCATCATGCGGAGCCAGGGCTGTATTTTGGCGGGGACAAGCTTTGCCTCGTCGATTGTGCCTATGCGCCGTTCTTCCAGCGCTTCTTGATAGTGGATGATCTGCTTGGCACCAAGCTGCTGGACGAATATCCGTCCGTCAAAGCTTGGGCGGAGGCGTTGATGGCGCATCCAGCCGTTTATGGTTCTGTTGCGGATGTATTCCCGGCGGAGTTTGCAGCCAACCTGGAGCGACGCGGAACCTATGCTGCAACGCTTATGTAGCAGGCCGCTGAATAGCTACCGTTTATATAAAGCCGACTGAGTGCCCGCCATCCAGGCCAAGCACTTGGCCGGTGATATAGGCCGACGCATCTGAGGCCAGGAAGACGATTGGTCCGTCCAAGTCTTCTTCCTGGCCGAGGCGCTTCATCGGCACTCGCGCCATCAAAGCCCTGCCTGGTGGGGTTGACCAGTATTCCCGGTTCATATCGGTCTCGATATAGCCCGGCGACAGGGCGTTCACCCGAATGCCAAGCTTGGCGAGTTCCGCCGCCATTTCCCGCGTTACCATATCCAACCCCGCTTTCGCCGCGTTATATGAGATCACGCCAGGATTTGTCCGTTGGCCAAGGATCGAAGAGATATTGATGATGGACCCGCCCTGGCCGTGGGCTGCCATTGCCTTGGCCGCCGCTTGAGCGACCAGCCAAGCGCCAGTCAAGTTGACATCAATTACCGGGTCCCATTCCACCGCCTGATCAACGTCCAGCAACCGCGCCGTTTTCGCGATGCCGGAATTGTTGACGACCGCGCGCAATGGCCCGAGTTCTGCTTCCGCTGCTACAATTCCACCAATAACGCTTGCCTTATCCGTCACGTCCATGACGATGGGATGGGCTGTGCCGCCAGCACTCGTTATTTCAGCCGCAACTTCCTTTAGCAACGTTTCATCGCGGGCGCAGAGGGCGACTTTGGCACCAGCTTTGGCCAGCGCGCCAGCGAAGCGCCGGCCTAGGCCACGAGAAGCGCCGGTTACGAGCGCAACCCGGCTATCCAGCCGGAACAGGGGAGCGTCAGTCATGGATGTCTATTCTGCCTCCAGGGGAGCAACGAACGGGACGCCGGGAACGGCGATTCCATTGGGACGCCCGCTGGCGGTTTGACCTTCATAAGCGACTGTCATCCAATCCGGCAATGGCGGTCCGTCAGTGCAGGCCAGCCAGAGGCGCAGCAAGTGGCGACGATCTTCAGGGTTGGGCCAATCTTTATAGGCCGTGCGGCTATGATAGAGGCCGTGATTGCAAACCAGCTGGATGTCGCCCGGCTCGAAAGTCATATCCAGATGAACGTCAGGATCAGCCGCAATGCTATCCACCAGATCCAGAGCCTCGACTTGAAGGTCTGTCATCTGCGGCGCACCCGGAAGGTCTTGGCCTTTGCGAATAGCGCTCCGGACATAGTGCGAAATTACGCGGCCTTCATGGGGCATGAACACCGGCACTTCAGCCCAAGGCATCTTGCCTTCGGGGATTTCGCCCCAGCGGGTGCGGTAAAACGGCTGCATCAGAACGGGCATCAGGTCTGGCCTGCGTTTCAGCACCTCATTATAGATTGTGGTGGAGCTTACGACTGACGACAGCCCGCCAGACTGTGCCGTTTTCAGGCAGAGCAGGCCAACGATATCGCTTGAATCAGTATGGTAGGGCAGGCGAGCGGCAGTCTGATACCCACGCGTTGCGGCAGCGGCGTAATCGAGGCCCAGGTTCTTCACATGGCCAAGGACGTGGCCTTTGCCGTTCTGTGAGCACGGATCCCCCATATGCGCGCCAAGACCCCAGAATGCGATGCCCGCCTGCTTGACTGTCCACTGGCTAACCGGAAGGCCTCTTAAGAGAAAGATGCCTGGGCCATGCAGTACTGTCTGCCGGATACGCTCAATCTCTGGCGCGATTGTGGGCAGCGGAAATGCGGTGGCGTTGATGTCCAGAATGTCGAGCCCTTTGTCTTCGACCGCAGCAATCGCAGCGTCAATCTCAGCGATTTCGGCAGCGCTCCAACGCCGGTTCCAACTTTCTGGTTGCTTGGCCATGTCGCGGCCATACCAAACTTGTGGCGTTGAAACGGGGGCTGAAGGTGCGGGATGTGCGCCGTCCATGGGGCTTCTCCTTGAACACTGTTGTTGCGGTCTTGCTTTCTTGGCTATCCTCACGGTCTAGAGAGCATTCGTCAAATGACCCCGCCATCCGGAGCGCACCGTCCCTATGTCTGATTCTACGCCCGTCAACACGATTAGTGGCCGCAATGCCTTTATTCACACACTCCTGAATGAGGGCATTACGCGGATGTTCGGCAACCCCGGCACTACTGAACTGCCAATCATGCACGCCCTCGCGGACTATCCGGAGATGGGCTATGTGCTGGCGATGCAGGAATCCGTGGTGATCGGCATCGCGGATGGATTCAGCCGCGCATCCGGTGAGTTGGTTGCGTGCAACGTGCATGTGGCTCCGGGCCTCGGCAACGCTATGGGTGCCATCTATACCTCTAAGATCGCGGGCACGCCGATGATTGTAACCGCAGGCCAGCAGGAAATCGGCCACGGGCTAACCGAACCTCTGCTGTACGATCCGCTTGTGCCAATCGCCCAATCGCAAGTGAAATGGGCGACAGAGGTCACGCGGATTGAAGACTTGCCGCGTACCTTGCATCGCGCCGCTAAAATCGCAACGACGCCGCCGACAGGGCCGGTGTTCGTCTCCCTTCCAGGCGATATCCTTAATGAGTTCGCCGCGATTGACCTGGGTGCAGCTACCCGTGTTGAGGCGAAAGCCCGCCCGAACGACGCAGCACTTAATACGCTGGCCAGCGCCATTCTGTCCGCCAAGAACCCGTTGATTGTCGCGGGCCATGAAATTGTTGCGTCAGATGCATTTGAGGAAGCGGCTGCCTTCGCCGATGCGCTAGGGGCGCCGGTGTATCAGCAGTCGATCATTGACGGCGCGCATTTCCCAACCAGCCACCCGGCCTACATGGGCGTGCTCACTCGTAGCCAGCCCCTGGTCCTCAAGAAGCTTGAGCCTCACGACATGATGATTTGCGTTGGATCGGACGTCCTGAAGATGTCCGTCTACAGCAAGACTGAACCAATGCCGGAGGGCATGCGCGTCGTCCAAATTGGTCAACGTGATTGGGAGATGGGCAAGAACTACGCGACGGAACTTGCTATCCGGGCGGATGTCAAAGAGACACTGAAAGTGCTGACACCGCTGATGCAGTCCAAAGGCGGAAAGGCATTGGCGGATAAAGCGGCGAAGCAGATATCGGCGCTCAAAGACAGAAACTGGACGGCCAACAAAGCCGTGAAAGTAGCTGCCACAATTGATAAACGCGACGCAGTGCCGATGAACCCCGATTGGCTGGTCATGCGGATGGTCGAGCTTCTGCCTGAGAACGCGATTGTTGTGGATGAAGGGATCACCACAGCAGGTGTGCTGCCAGACTTCCTGCCCTATACGGATCGCTACTGCTATTTCGGCAATACCTCTGGCGGTATCGGCTGGGGCATTGCAGCAGCGGTTGGGGTGCAGGAAGCGCATCCGGACAGGCAGGTGGTCGCACTAATTGGCGACGGTAGTTCCATGTACGCGATCCAGGCGCTTTGGTCTGCCGCAAACCTGAAGCAGCAGACGGTGTTCATCATCGCCAATAACAAGGGCTATAGCGTTTTGAAGCAGCGGATGAAGCTGTTCCATGACAATGATGCGCCCATCGCTATGGACTTCATTGACCCGCCATTGGATTGCGTGGCTATGGCTAACGGCTTCGGCGTACTTGGCGAGCGGGCTAAAGGTGCAGACGCCTTTGAGGCTGCATTCGCCCGCGCGCTGGCTCATGACGGGCCGTATGTCATTGAAGCAATGGTCTAACCGAGGGGGAAACCATTATGCAGAACGTAACGGACTTCAGCGGTAAACGGGTCCTTGTCACCGGCGGATCAAATGGCATCGGCAACGGCATCGCCTGCGCCTTCCGGGATGCGGGTGCAGAAGTGCTCGCAACCGGAACCAAGGCCTGGGACGCCTATGACACCGATATGGCAGACATGGAATATGCAGAGGTTGACCTAGGGTCCGATGATGCCGTTCAGGCATTGGCCCATCAAGCAGGGCAGGTCGATGTGCTGGTGAATAATGCCGGCATGATCGCCTATAAGCGCCGGGAGTTTGAAACAGAGACGTTCCGCAAAGTCCTGGACGTCAACCTGACGGCAGCCATGACGCTTTCAACGCTGTTACGACCAAGGCTCGGTGCTGCTGACGGTTCGATTATTAACATCTCGTCGCTCACAGGCTTCTTTGCGTCCAGCGGCAACCCTGCTTACGGCGCTAGCAAGGCGGCGATGATGCAGCTTACCAAGACGCTTGCAGTGGCTTGGGCTGAAGATGGCATTCGTGTGAATTGCATCGCCCCCGGTTGGATCGCAACCAAGATGACAGAAGTCTCCCAAAACCGCGAAGCCATCAACGACGAAATTCTCCGCCGCACGCCATTGAAACGCTGGGGCAAACCGGCTGATATCGCTGGAGTGACGTTATTTCTAGCGTCCCCCATGGCGGCCTATGTCACGGGCGAGACCATCAGCGTAGACGGCGGGTTCTCTTGCGCAATCTGATCGGCGGAGGAAAAGGATCACATTCAGCGCTAAGGTCATTCCACTACTAAATACTAGAATTGCGCTTGCTGAATAGGCGGCCATGCGTTCAGCGCAAAGCTGAATTACCTGCCTTGAGTCTGCCGGTGGGCGGCTCCACGTAGTTTATATCAATTCAAAACAAGCTATGGAGAGTAGTGATGTTAGGAAAAATTCCGTTTGATAGCCTTGGCGGCGCTGACTTCGGTTGGCTGAAGACGAAGCACCATTTCAGCTTTGGGCGCTATATCTACCGGTCCCGTATGGGCGTCGGTGCGCTGCGGGTATGGAATGATGATGAGATCGATTCCGGTATGGGTTTTGAGCCCCATCCACATAAGGATATGTAGATCGTCACCTATGGGCGATTACCCACTGCGATAACCTGGGCAATGAAGGCCGGACCGGTGCTGGCGATGTGCAAGTCATGTCAGCTGGGGAAGGGATCACCCACAGTGAGTATAATCTGGAGGATAAACTAACCAGCTTGTTCCAGATTTGGTTTGTGCTCAGGTCTGCTGGCGGCACGCCTTGTTGGGAAGCGCGCGAGTTCCCGCCGCGCGCCGCTGGCCAGGGGTTTGTGCCGCTGGCTTCGGGCTATCACGATCATATTAGCGACGGCGCTATCGCCATTAATAGCGACGCGGCACTGCTAGCCGCTGCGTTTAATGCCGGTGACGCGGCGACGTATGATCTGGCACCTGGGGCTGGGGCCTATCTGGTCGTGGCCAAAGGTGCGGTGACCGTCAACGGCACGGCATTGGCGGAGCGGGATGCGCTGCGGGTTTTAGCTGAAACGGCAATTTCTGTCGCTGCAGATGCTGATGCCGAAGTGCTGCTGGCCGTGCTTGGCTAAGCCGCTTGTTCACCTAAGAACGCCCGGAGCATGCCGTTGAAGCGCTCCGGGTGTTCAAGTGAGGATAGATGGTGGGCAGGCGTCAGCCATTCCAAGCGGGAGTTTGGAATGAGCCTGGCCATCTTCTCCGTCACTTCGCGTGGCGCGCCAGGGTCTTCCGGTGTGCCTACTACCAGCGTTGGCGCTGTGATTTCCGGCAGACGCGACGTTGTGCCAAGCATGCACATGGCGGCGGAGGCAGCATCGAATGCCGCCGGCGTGAAGGCGGCAATTGCCTTCTCCATAAAAAGGTATCCTGGGATACAGCGGTTCGCGGCATCTGCTGTGAACCAGCGCTCCATCAGTGGTCCTGCAATGGCGTCCATGCCCTCATCCAATGCTTGCTGCGCCCTGGAGCGCCACAGATCACACTGGGCATCCGTGTATTCGCAGGTGGTGTTGACCAAGATGAGTGAGGCGACATGGCCTGGGTAAGCGAGCGTGAAGGTCTGCGCGATCTGCCCGCCAAGCGACACGCCACAGAAATGCACTTGGTCGATTTTAAGCGCATTGAGCAAATTCAGAACATCTGCCGCCATCATATCAAGTGTGTATGGGCCTTCCGGTGCATCTGTCGCGCCGTGGCCGCGGGCATCGAAGCGCAAGACACGGAAGCCTTCGAGAGCTGGCAAGTGTTCCTCCCAATAGCCCATGCTTGAGGCAAAGCAGTGGTGGAGGCATACGACCGGCGCATCTGTAGGGCCGGTAAGCTCGTAATTCATGGCGATATCGCCAGCCTGGATTTTTGATGTCGGCATGAAAGGTCCTTTAGCGGCTATTAGCGAGTAGCTGGGCGAGGCGTGTAGCGTCTTCCGCAACGCCATAAATGATGCCGCTCTTTCGCTTCGGAGCCCAGTTCAGGCCCATGCAATATAAGCCTGGCACGGCGGTGGCACCATCTGAATTGGTCTCTGGATAGCCAAATTGATCTAGCGGCAACGGTTGGACCCAAGAGAAATCATACTGGAACCCTGTCGCCCAAATCACAGTCGTGATGCCTTCTGCCGCTAGGCTATATTCGGCCGGGCCATTATTGACGGCAGCGCTCGCCGGCGGTTCGCCATCGAAGTCAGATGGGGCAGGCGGAGGGGCGGTGATGCCGTTCTCAGCAATGTAGTCATCGACCATTTTGAAGAAGTTCTGGGCGAACGCATCGGCGTTGGCCACGCTTGCGACCAGTGTATTTTTGAGGGCCAGAATTTTGCCTCCGCGAACATCTTCGATCCGGCCAAGTAGTGTCACGCCATCGGTTTGCAATGTGTGCAGAGAAAGCGTGTGGCCGCCGCGCGCGCCAGATAAATGTGGATCGCCGCGAAAACGATGCGCTGGGCTATCCAACATATCGGGCGTCCGGTCGAGCAGGCCGATGTCATTCTGCCAATCGATGCAGTCCCGTCCACGATATCGCCGAGGCAGGCGGCCCGTGTCGCCAACGGCCAGCGCTGTCTTCCGGCCTGCGCGGATCAATTCCTCAGCGATCTGACAGCCCGATTGGCCTGAGCCAACTACCAGCACACCACCAGCCGGCAATTCTGCTGGCGCGCGATATCCTGCGGCGTGGACTTGCTGAATTTCAGGATCAAGGGCTGCCGCAAACCCTGGCATGCGCGGGTGTTGGTATGTCGCACAGGACAGCACCACCCGCTGGGATTCCAGCAGTCCAGCAGTGGTTTCCAACTTGAAACCAGCGTCTGTTTTGGCGACAGATAGCACTTCGGTATAGGATTGGATTGGCGCATCAAAGGACTTGGCCCAAGCCTCCAAATGCCGGACAAAATCATCCCGGTACATGAACCCTTCAGGATTATCGCCATCATATTCCGCACCTGGCAGCGTGATCGTCCAATTTGGTGTCACTAGGCAGAACGAGTCCCAGCGGTCCTCCCGCCATGCGCGCCCAATCTCGCCCTTTTCTAAGATGACATGGTCGACGCCTTGCTGCGTCAGGCAATAGCTGAGCCCAAGGCCAGCTTGGCCTGCGCCGATAATGACAACATCGCGCATTCGAATGGTGCTTAGGTTTCGGAGGCGAATTGGACCACATCTAGCGGCGGCGGCGCGATGCCTGCGTGGGAAAGCATATGATGCGTTTGGCCACGATGGTGAATCTGATGCTGGAACAGGTTGGTGAGGCAATTCCGCAGAGGCAGGCTGAAATACTCGCCCGTCTCAACGGTGTCGAAGGAGAGCGTGCCGTCCAGTTCTGCCGGGTCCAAGGCTTCAGCATATTCGACGTACCACGCATCCTGAGTTGCATGGGCTTCGCAAAGTTCGGCGAAATCTGTGTAGAGGATTTCATCTAATGTCGTGTAGGTCGTTGGCTTTTTCTCCAGACGCTCCCGATAAATCAGGTCCGAAAGTAGCACGTGGTTGAGGGTACCGATAATCGATTTAAAGAACCCGCGCCTGTCTTCCGCCAACGCCTCTGCGGATAGTGTAGATGCAGCGGCGTAGAGACGTTTATTGGCCCAGGCGTTGTATCGGGCGGCTGTTGGCAGATCGACGAGCATGCGGGTATCCTTTAGGCGGTTGTTCGGGGCCGGGGCGGCGAGCGTGTCAGCCGGTGCCAAATTGACGGTCGCCAGCATCGCCCAGGCCGGGAAGAATGTAGCCCTTGTCGTTAAGGCGTTCATCCACGGCGATCACAAATACGGGCACATCCGGGTGTGCGGCTTCCAGGGCGCTAATTCCTTCGGGGGCCGCTAACAACGCCGCGACGCGCACACTGGCAGCCCCTGCATCCTTCAAATAATTGACGGATGCGATGGCTGAGCCTGCCGTCGCCAGCATTGGGTCCGCGACGATCGTCATACGCTCGTCCATACCTTCCGGCGTATTGAAATAATAGCGGACAGGTTCCAGCGTCTCATGGTTTCTATAAAGGCCGATATGAGCAATTCGCGCAGCAGGGATAGCATCCAGCATGCCATCCACGAGACCAAGGCCGGCGCGCAATACTGGAACGATACAAAGCTTTTTACCGGCGATAACAGGGGCATTCATCGGCCCCATTGGTGTGGTGATGGTGCGCTCCGTCAACGGGAGGTCTCGTGTCGCCTCGTAAGCCAAGAGTGCGCCTACTTCCCGCAGGAGGAGGCGAAATTCCTGCGTGGAGGTTCCTTTGTCCCGCATCAATGTCAGCTTATGCAGTGCCAGTGGATGATTAATGATGGTTGCCAACTTGCGGCTCAGGCGAAGGCGCGGGCGATGGCAGCGCCCACTTCCTGCTGCGCCGTCGCTGCATCCTCCACATCTGGCGCCATGCCAAAGAATGCGTGGATCATCCCGCCATAGTTCGAATGAATGCAGGGAACGCCGGCGGCTTGCAGCGCTTCGGCATAGGCCGCACCTTCGTCATGCAGCACGTCACATTCTGCTGTGATCACAAGTGCGCGTGCGACGCCCGATAAGCTTTTCGCTTTGATCGGTGAAGCACGCCAGTCTTCCGCGTCTGCCTTAGAATTCAGATAATGATTCTGGAACCAGCCCATCGCTTCCGTTGTAAGAATGCCATAACCGGTTCCATAGCGCCGATAGCTGTCTGAAGAGAGCGTGTAGTCCGCTACAGGATAGACCAACGCCTGAAACTTGAGCTGCGGTTCGCCGGCATCCCGCGCCATGATTGCGATAACGGTAGCGAGATTGGCACCAGCACTGTCGCCTGCAACGGCCAGATTAGCCGGATCAATACCAAACTCCGGGGCTGCTTTAGCGAGCCATTCAAGCGCAGCCCAACTATCATCCACGGCTGCGGGGAAGCGGTTTTCCGGCCCCATGCGGTAATCGACCGAAACCACCAGCGCGCTGCTATAGGCGGTTAGGTTGCGCGCGACGCGGTCATGGGTGTCTAGGCTCCCGATAACATGGCCACCGCCGTGGAGGTACAAGACCGCACCCTTCGGCGCATCGCTAAGCGGCCAATAGATCCGTAATGGAATATCACCAGCTGGGCCCGGAATGGCATGGTCCTCTGTCTTCTGGATAGGCTGTGGCTCCCCGCCACGCGCCTTGGACATCGCCTCCATCTGAGTGCGCGCGTCTTTTGGCGTCATACTTTCAAGGGGTGGCAGGTCGGCCTTGGCTAAGGCTTCAAGCGCTGTCGCGATCTGGGGATGAACGGGCATTAATCCGGCTCTCTTTAAACGACGGGGACGCGCATGGCGGCGAGTGCGGCTGGGGTTATGACTTCAATATCCAGCGGCACGCGCCAGCGTTCGGTCTGGCGGATGTTTGGGCATTCAGCTTTTGGCGTGTCGCCGTTGATTTTGAAGCCTTCATAGCCCTTGGTCATTACGTCATTGCATTTCTGCACATAGACCGGAAATCCGCCGATATAGGGCATGAATACCCGGGGCGTGCCTGGGATATTTGCGCCGACATACCAGGATGAGCACGTCGAGCGCAGAGATATTTCAGAGACTTCGTTGACATGATCAACCCAAGTGTCTTCGGCGTCGCGCATTGGTTCAATTGTCTCTGCGCCAATATCTGAGGTATGAGCGATGCAATCCGCGATCCAGTCAACATGTTGCTCAATCGATTGGATCATCTGCGCTAGCACTGATGGACTGCCGGGGCCTGTGATCATGAAGAAATTCGGGAACCCAACTGTAGAGAGGCCTAAATATGTACGGGCACCTCCGGCCCATTTCTCCTTAAGCGTCAGGCCATTGCGGCCGCAGATATCTATCCTATCGAAGGAGCCTGTCATGGCGGCGAACCCGGTCGCACAGACAACGGCATCCACTTCATGCTCGATGCCGTTCGCAACAACGCCTTTTTCGGTGAAGCGCTCAATCGGGCGTTTAGAAACGTCGACCAGCTTCACATGGGGGAGGTTATAGGTCTCAAAATAGCCGGTATCGACGCAGAGGCGCTTGCAGCCGAAGACGTTGTCCGGACAAAGCAATTTCGCCGTTTCCGGGTCCTTAACGACAGCGCGTATTTTCTCGCGTGCGAAATCAGCGACGGTGTCGTTGGCTTCCTTATCAAACAGCAAATCGCCGAACGCACCGAGGAAGGGCAGGCCGCCGCGCCTCCAGGCTTCTTCATAGGCAGTGCGGCGTTCTTCCAGTGAGGCTTCGAGCGCGGGCTGCATATTGAACGGGAAATAGAATCCGGTTGGGCGCGCGCGCGCCTTTGCGCGGAGGTCCGGATAGTTGGCTTTAACCTCGGCGGCTTTAGCCGGGTCGACGGCTTCGTTCCATGCAGGTACCGAGTACGTGGCAGTGCGTTGGAAAACAGTAAGTTCGCCCGCCTGCGCTGCTATCAGCGGGATCGATTGGATGGCGGAGGACCCTGTTCCAATAACGGCGACGCGTTTGCCGGTGAAATCAACGCCTTCGTGGGGCCACTCTCCGGTGTGGTAGACCGGGCCGGTAAAATCATCGATTCCTTCGAAGGGCGGCTTGTTGGCGGCTGACAGGCAGCCGACTGCCATGATACAAAAACGGGCTTCAACCTTGTCGCCCTGGTCCGTCGTGACGGTCCACTGGTTGCAGTTTTCATCGAAATGGGTCGACTGGACGCGCGTGTTAAATTTTATGTCACGCCGGAGATCAAGTCGGTCAGCGACATGCTTAGCATAGGACAGAATTTCAGGCTGCGGCGCGTATTTTTCGGTCCAGTTCCATTCCTGGTCCAAGTCCTCGGAGAAGGAATAGGAATACTGCATGCTTTCGATATCGCAGCGCGCGCCTGGATAGCGGTTCCAATACCATGTGCCGCCAACATCGCTGCCAGCTTCGAACACTTGCGCGTTAAAGCCCAGTTTCCGCAAGCAATGCAGCATATACATGCCGCCAAAGCCTGCGCCTATGATGACAGCGTCGATCATGCCGCCAGTTCGTTCTGCCGCCGCATCCATAACTGGTTGCTCCCTAAAATTTCCGCGATCCTCATTCCTAATCGTTCCAAAGCTTGGAGTGAAGTGCAACAAGCCTCAAACGCAGAAGCGCCCGGACGGTTGAAGCCGTCCGGGCGCTTCCGATAGCTGTATCAACCAATCCTACTGAAAGAGCGGCAGGTACTTTTTGGCTTCCGCTAGGACCTTTTTATAGGCCTCTTCGGAGGCAGCAGAATCCAGGTAGACAATATCTTCGCCTAGCTTACCGATCAATTTTTTGACTGATTTTGTATTTAGCAGATCGCCAATTTTTTTGCCCATAGCCTGAATCTGCGCATCCGGGGTATCCGGGTGCATGGCAACGAAGCGCGGCGGGTTGAACGGCGTCAGGCCAAGGGTCTTGGCGTTCGGCACATCGCCCAAAGCCTTTTTTGCCTTCTTATTATACTCGAGGTCGGATGCATTCACGACGATGGCGTGTTTATTCGCCAGCCCGACAGCAGTAGAGGTCGTCACGTTCACCATCGCGATATGGCCGCCGAGGTAATCATTCACTGCTTTGCCCGTGCCGGAGTAAGGCACGAGGATCACGCGCTTTTCTAGACCAAGCTGCGCCAGGAGGCTTGCAGGGCCGAGCAACTGGGTCATAGTACCGCCGATGGTCAGCTTTTTGTTGCTGTCATCCTTAAGATATTCGACGAGCCCAGCCCATGTGCTGTAAGCCTTCCCTTTCTGCGCGACTAGGGTTGGCTTCATCACGGAATAATAGGCTGCGATGCGAACATTAGTTGGATCGTAGGGCGGGTTCTTTTCGATCAGCGCCGCCATAACAGGCGTCGGGCTGGCGAGCAGAATGGAATGGCCGTCAGCCTTTTGGTCCATCATGTATTTCCAGCCGATGGTGCCGCCTGCGCCGCCACGATTCTGCACGTGCATGCCATGGCCGAACACATCAAAGCCCACGGAGGACATAACGCGTGCCCAACGGTCCGTACCGCCACCTGCGCCGAAGGGCACGATAGTTTTGATAGTGCCGGACGGATAATGGCCGTCTGCCATAGCTGGGGATGCGAGCGCGAGGCCGGCCCCCATGGCCGCAAGGGCCGTCAGTTTCATAAGCTTCATGGGTTGTCTCCTTTGGTTCCCTAGTGAGATATGCCGACGCTGCTAGTGGTTTTCGCCGACGGGCGTTATGTTATTTATTGAACTTCGCTTCTGCTTCCGCCGCTTCAGCTTCATCTGCTATCTCCGTCATGCGCTCAGAGATACGCATCCGTGTGGAGATATAAGTCAGAGCGACAACGGCGATTGCAAGGCCAATTGCGAGTGGGCTGTTCATCAAAGTTGCAACCCAATCACCTTCGTTGATGAGCAGACCACGGCGGAGGTTTTCTTCCGCCTGCGGGGCCAGCAGGAAGGTGATGATCAGCGGCGCTTCAGGGATGCGGAACGTGCGCATAAACAAGCCGATAATGCCGAACACCAGCATCACCAGGACATCCCATTCGTTATTCGCATAGGAATACGCGCCGATTACGGCCATGCCCATGACGATGGGCACCAGCACTTGGGGCGGCAGTTCGCCAAGCTTGGCATAAACGAAAGCGAACAATCGCCCGATGCCGAGATTGAAGATATTGCCGAGCAGCAGGATTATGAACAGTGAGTAGATGATCGTCGGGAAGAGCTCGAACATGCGGGGGCCAGGGGTAGCGCCCTGCAGCATAAGCGCCGCGCCGATCAACGCCGCTACGGCGCTTCCTGGAATGCCAAAAGCCAAGAGGGGCACGAGAGTCGGGCCGACTGTCGCGTTGTTGCCAGCCTCCGCC
>Ga0315331_10000294_pt1 | contig 33107 bp, 29 predicted proteins | sample M160m34915metaG_FD_203456 | JGI IMG/M metagenome (GOLD analysis project Ga0315331, IMG submission 203456) | Ammonia-oxidizing marine archaeal communities from Monterey Bay, California, United States - M1 60m 34915 | ecosystem: Environmental > Aquatic > Marine > Intertidal zone | place: USA...
TGCCCTTTGTATTCGCACTCTGGGTCATGCGTCCGGGCGTCGACCATGCGGCGGTATTGCCAGCCTTGCACCGTGGCCGGACAACGGGTCGAGAACGCGGTGCCGTAGATGGCACAGAAGGCGCTGCGCACTACGAACTCGACGCAGAAGACGTCCGCGGCGTGCGACGGTTCTGGGCTGAGTGCCGGGCGCTTGGACTGGCGTCGCAAGCGGACCCAACCTTCGTATCGCAGTAGAGCCGGATCACCAGAGTGGGCCACACCATCGAGAGTCGCCAGCAATAGAGACGCCCCTGATCATCGCTGACCAGGGGCAACTACTGGTGGAATCGAGGGGATTCGAACCCCTGACCTCTGCGTTGCGAACGCAGCGCTCTACCAGCTGAGCTACGACCCCGCAATGGGGCGGCTACGCTAGCCAGCGGACCCGGCCGGGTAAAGAGGATAGCAACGGCAGGGGCTCAGAGGCCCCATGCGTGGCAGAGAACTGACGACGTATTCCGTGAGACGATCCCCGCTCCGGCAACCCTCGCGAATCGATGCCGCACGCTGTCAAGATCACGGTGCCAAGCCCACATGCACGCAGAACCCAACTGCGTTCGAACCGATTTCGCGGGTGATTTCACCAAGATCATCGCAAAAAATTCACAGTCATCTTGGGGACTCCGAGACCTGCCAGACATCTGTAATTGAGCCTTCCCAGCAACCAATCATCAGCCCCGAGAAGCGGTGCAAAACGCAACATCAGCGGGTCTTGTAGGCTTCCTTGCTCGGCGCATCTGCTGCCTAGCCCCAGGCAAACCCCGCTTGATTTCGACTCAATCCACACGCAATACGCCCGCGCGACTGGCATGGCGGCTTCCGTAAGAGCTTCCCAGACCGGCAACAGCATCAATCTACGGGCCAACCGCACGAATCACTGTTGCGATCGCGGCCACAAGGCAGTGTCTCATATTTAGACACTGGCAGAGAGCACGGCCCAGCAGAACCCGTCCGCCGGCATGTCGCCGGCCACCTCATTCGACCACCGCAGTAGAGATGCTACGCACATCGATCAGATTTCTGCAGGACTTGGGCGCAAGGCTCACGGCTGCCTTGGTCGATAGCCCCTTAAGACGGCGAGTAGTCGTCGAACTCAATCATCAAGATGACGAAGCAACCCAACACACCACAGACGAGCGCCGAGTGCGCCACGATCTTTGCTGTGAGCTCTGCGAAGAGCAAGGTCAGCAAGACATCATTTACCGAACAGACTTTCCTCAAACTCGAGAGCTGCGCGGAACGATTTTTTGGGTTCGACCTCAACTGGCTCGGGCCACTCACCGAAGAAAGCTCCGTTGGTGGTGCCGTTTCAAAGCGCGCACCATGCAACGAAGTATTCCCCGGCAATGTAGCAACACGCTACTTCGCCAAACTGGTTTCAGGTCTCGATCACTACATCGAGACTGCCAAGCCAGTGCCGCAGACCGCTAAGGATTGACGGGGACACACACAACAAGGAACAACACGCAGCACGCATCCGCGGGCTGCATTGGGAAGCAGCGCGCATCCGCGGGCTGTATTGGGAAGCAGCACGCATCTGCGGGCTGTATTGAAGGACTACTGGGAAAAAGGATAGAAGGATGACGCATACCACGAATCAAGATGCTGCCGCTAGCAAGGATCAAGCAACCGGACTAGCAGTCAACGAAGAGCAATTCGGCCGTCAGGCCAACAAGGGCATTCTCGCCGACAAGGTCGCTGAGGATCTCAACGTGCCGCGACGCACCGCAGCTCGAGTCCTAGACGCAGTCCTCGACGCAGTAAGTGACCTCCTCCACGCACGTGGCAAGGTTGCTGTAAAGGGCTTCGGGACTTTCGAGCGTCGCATCCGTAAGGGCCGTGCCTACAAGCACCCCCTGACCGGTGCCAGCATTGAGGTCGCCAACAAGGAGACGATCATCTTCAAGCCAAGTGACCAGCTGATCGCGGACACGAAGTCCAACGCGGCTCCACGGGCCAAGAAGCAGACCGGCACTCCGACTGACAACATCCTGTTCAAGGGCTAGTCGGGAATTTCCGAATTAAGCGACGAGGAGGCCGGCTTTCAGCCAGCCTCCTCGTTTCGTAGACGGATAAGTTTCTCGGGAACCACTATTAGAGCTATCGTTGCCAACGTGACTGTGCCCGAGGAATACTACGCTGCCTGTATCCAGTTCGATGTCGTCGCCGGCGATATCGCCGCCAACGTTGCATCAATGCAAGCGGGCATAGAAGAGGCTGTCGCAGCTGGAGCACGGCTCTGTGTACTGCCAGAGCTCTGGTCGACCTCGTTCTTGAACTCTTTCGACGACGACTTGTTTGCTCGCGTCAAAGACGCGAACCAGATCTTGCTGAAGCTCTCGAAGGAGCACTCGCTAGTCATCGTCACGAGCTCGATCGAGCAAGATGGCGACCAGGTCTTCAACACGGCACAAGTCGTTCAACGTGGCGAAGTCTTGGGTTCGTATCGCAAGATCCATTTGTTCTCAGCCAACCTCGAGCACCGTTATCACGCAGCAGGTGATCAGCCGTGCGTAGTCGACACCGATGCCGGCAAGATCGGCGTCATGTTGTGCTACGACATCCGCTTCCCGGAACTGTCACGCCACTACTTTCACCAAGGCGCAGAAGTTCTAGTGGTGCCCGGACAATGGCCCGAAGCGCGCGCGCAACACTGGCGCACATTGCTAAGAGCACGGGCCATCGAAAACGAACTATTCGTAATTGGATGCAATCGCACCGGCCAGGAACCGTCACTGCGCACCGACGAACCGGTGTCGTTTCCAGGCGATGGTCGCATCATCGACCCAATGGGTGAGATCCTAGCAACCGGGAATGGCGACGCAGGCGCTACACTTGCGAGCATCGAACTCCGCAAAGTCCGAACGATGCGAAGAGTGCTCCCCATTGCGGCAGACTTGCGTCCAGAAGTCTACAAGCAGTTGCTCGCTAACGCGTACGACAACATGGTTGCCGGCACGCGCAGCAAGAACGGGGAATCAATCAACGAACGCCCGTAGACGGCTCATCTTTGCTGGACGTTTGATTCGTCCAAGGGCCGCGTTTTGTAACTGGCGGACTCGCTCTGCCGTGATGCCGAGATCATCAGCAATCTCACCAAGAGTCTCTGGCTCATCGCCACCTAGACCGAAACGGCGCGACAAAATGCCTTGCTCACGTTCCGGCAAGTCAGACATCACTTCGGCCAGCACAGCACGCAGATCACCAGCCGGAATACCGTCTGGAACTGGCACTTGATCAACGTCAGGAAGCATCTGGCCGAGGGTTGCACCACCGTCATCACCCCCCACCTCAGCATCGAGGCTGACGGCGTAGCGGCGAGTGGACAAGACCCACGCGACCTTTGATTCCGAGACATCAATCCGCGCGGCGATCTCTGCGTGCGTCAACTCACGGCCTTCGCGACGACCAGCTTCCTGAGCGCGCCGGATCTTACCGAGAATCTTCTGCACCCAGATCGGCACACGAACGGTGCGCGAACTGTTGTAGAGCATCTTGAGCACTGCTTGGTGCACCCAATACTGCCCATAGGTTCGGAAGCGAACATCACGTCGCCAATCAAAGCCATCGATCGCTTGGAACAACGACGCGTTGCCTTCTTGCACGAGGTCCTGCGAATCGACACCTAGATTGCGATAGCGGTTGACCGTGCTTAACACGATGTAAAGAGCGCCCTCTACATATAGGTTTCGCAGACTCTCATACTGCAGGATCATCTGTTCAAGCCAGCGTCGCGTGATGACGCGTGGCTCTGCACGCTCACTAATGGCCGCGATCATGCGTTTGGCAGGCTGCTTCAGAAGATCAGTAGACTCTGCTTCATCAAACCCAAAGCGCGACAAAGCCCAAGTCAGCAAACCGACAAGGAACTCATGGCGCCGAGCCATATGAAACTCTTCGTCACGCCCCATCTGTGGCATGCGCTTCAAGTCGGCTGAATACAGACTGTCACGCAGATTCGGTAAGTCAGAAGCGTCTGCTGGATTAACAGTCTCTAAGCGCTCCTGGCGATACGTTTCGAGATCGAGCGTTGCTTGCGCCTTAGCAAACAACTTGGCGACCTTCTTGACGTTGGCTCCGAAGTTTTCGGTCTCAACATCGAGCAAGTCATCTAGCTCGGCCAACGCAACAAGCTGTTGCGGGCGAAGCTTCGGAAGCGAGCGACGGAGGATCTTGGCTAGCACCATGGTTTTGTCACCGGTTGGGGTCACACGTGATACGACTCACGCGTCTGTAAGGAACTTCGTTCCTTTGCGTGGATCGGACGCATTTACCTCCGAAACAGAACAATAAGCATGCCTGCTGCTTCGCTAGGACTTCCCGCTCTACCCCGTGTGTCCCCACATCATCCGTTGACGTCGACACTTCGGTCGGCAACAGCTCTCACAAGGCGGCTGTCGCAGCCCTCTCAGCGGCGGACTGCGCACTGTCGACATGCCAGTCTTACCGGCGCGCGACTGACAGATCGGCGGCTACGACTTGCGCATCCGCAAAGCAATGATTGCGAGCAACAGCGCTCCACCAATGACAGTCAGGAGGGTCGTGCCTGACAGCGAATCATCTTCCGTAGGCGGCAATTCGCCCGACATGAACGACTCATCGTCAGCACCAGCTGTGTCCGGAGCATCCGCCGGAGCGACTTCTGCTGCTGTGCCCGCCATCGCTGTGCTGTCTGGCTTGCTCGCGGCCCCACTGTCCTCTGCCTCGATTGGCGCAGCCGCAACTGGTTCTGGCTGATCTTCAGGCTCGGACTTACGGCCAGCGATCTGCGGATCAACATGTGGCGCAACATCAACATCTGTTGTGACGCGCTCGATGAAGCGGCCCACTGCCTGACCAGAATTGCCGTCGTAAACATCGAATTGCAGGTCGACTGCAACAGACGTCTTTCCGCCAATCTGGACGTCTTTGCCCATCGTCACCGGCACTTCGAACACAGCAGTGTTCTCGTAGACGGGACGGCCAAGGTAGGCCTTGGCGATCGCCCCCGGCAATGCGGGATGCGCGACCAAATCGCCCATCGATACGGCCCCTGCTTTGACCCTCGGAGTCATCGTCATCTGTAACGGCGCCGCCAACACAGACTGCCCTTGGAGAATCGCGGAGATCATCAAGGTCCCGGACTGACCTGGCAGCAATTTGGGAGGGCGGCACACGGCAACAAATCGGCAGTATGCCTTCGAACCACGCCGGGTATTTGCCGCCAAGCGCTCTTCAGGGGTCATATTGGCCCACTTACCGTTATCCGGGGAGTCGCCCCCCTCGCCATCCTTCTTGCCAAGGGCTTTCTGCTGCGCCTTGAGAGCAGCATTCTGACGCGCTCCGCGCATCGCCTCGATCTGTTCGGCGGTCAACTCGCCACCTTCCCCGCGCTGAGCGGGCACGATGGCAACGGTCAAAAAGAGGACCGCGAGAATACGCGAGAGGTTTCGAAAACGAATAATCATGCTGCTTGGCCCAATTATCGGGCAGCGAATGGTACAGGCCTAAACCGAACATTCGACGGATAGCCCCGATAGATCTTCCCAATCTTGATTCCCGATACATAACCCGCACTTGATATAGCCCCATTTTGTGGCTAACTACGGCCGACCAATGACCGCCGATGCGCCCATATCCGAATCCCAAGTCCTCGACGCCTTACGGGCGGTTCAGGACCCCGACCTCAACAAAGACATTGTCGCACTTGGGTTTATCAAGGATCTGCGGATTTGCGCTGGGTCTGTGGCCTTCTCAATTGAATTGACGACCCCGGCCTGCCCAGTCAAAGACTTGATGAAGGCGCAGGCTGAAAAAGCCGTTTCTGCGATAACAGGGGTGCACGAGGTCAAAATTGAAATGACCGCCCAAGTCACAGCTAGCCGCCCGGTCCTGGGTGACAAGGGCATGATCCCGGGCGTGAAGAACGTGATCGCGGTCTCCTCCGGAAAAGGGGGCGTAGGCAAATCCACTGTGGCCGTCAATCTCGCATGCGCTCTAGCGAAAACTGGCGCCAAAGTTGGCATCCTCGACGCGGACGTCTACGGCCCCAACGTGCCGCTAATGCTCGGTGTTTCGGGGGAACCAACGGTCATCGACAAGAAGATCGTGCCGTTCGTTGCTCACGGCCTACAGATCATCTCCATGGGCCTGCTGGTTGCCGAAGACCAAGCCGTCATCTGGCGAGGTCCGATGCTGCACTCGGCGATTCGCCAGTTCCTGTTTGAAGTAAGCTGGGAAAGCCTCGACTACCTCGTGGTCGACCTGCCACCGGGCACCGGCGATGCCCAGCTTTCACTCAGTCAGTCCGCACACCTGATGGGTGCAGTCATCGTCACGACACCGCAGGCCGTTTCTGTTCTCGATGTCAAAAAAGCCATCCGCATGTTCCAAACCGTGAATGTGCCAATTCTGGGCGTCATCGAGAACATGTCATGGTTCACCCCACCTGGCTCAACCGAGCGCTATCATCTGTTTGGTGAAGGCGGCGGCAAGATCGTCGAAGAGCAGTTCGGTGTGCCACTGCTTGGCCAAATCCCGCTCGAACTAAAAGTACGAGAAGGCGGTGACGATGGAGCACCTATCGTCATGTCCGCACCAGAGTCCGAAAGCGCTCAAGCCATCATCTCTCTCGCTGGCAAACTCGCGCAGCGAGTCAGCGTGCTGAACGCCGAGTAACCACAGCGATACGCATCGAAGCGAAATGCTTCCAAGGCACCCAACGACCAACAATCAACGAAGTATGGACGAACAAAAAACCGGCAAATCGCACTTCACTGCAGAGACAACGATGCTCGAAGCCCTTACGGCGGACCCATCGCTCGGCATGGTATTGATGCGCGACTTCCACCTCGGCGGCTGCAGTAACTGTGGCTTCGAACCGAATGAATCCATCGCAAACGTAGCCGCGGACAACGGCATACCGACGGATCGCTTGCTCGCGGCGCTAAATCGTCAGGCCTGAGCAGACGCAACAACCGGCCGGCTCCTTGGCGACCGCTCGTTGAGCTCCCTCGAGGGTTCCTAAACCGCGACCAAAAAAACGCATACGCCGAACTCGTCCATAGGCGTAAACCTCGCTGCTGTCTCAACGGACCAGATCGGCTTGCCACCAACGTGTCCGGCCCACCACTAACGTGCGTAATCCCCGCCCAAAAGGTGGGTATGGAAGGCTGCTAGCGGAGATACGTAAGGTATGCCAGCGGTCAGGAAGTATGGAATCTAGCAATCCTGCCCCTTCATCACGGCACTCACTGGTTCTTCATGTCCGCGCGCAAATGCGGGCTGCCAAATAGATCAACACTTCGACCCTCTCACTTCATAGGGAACCCTTGCCATGGGACCCTCGATGGTCGAAATTCCCCGCTCACCAGGGGAGCTCCTCTCCCCAACTAAACGAACTGAATCATGGTCACTGAACTCACCGACGCCGACTTCAAGAGTACTCTAGACGCCGCGCAGACTCCCATCCTCGTAGACTTCTCCGCGAGTTGGTGTGGTCCATGCAAAGCGCTCGCCCCAACGATCGACAAGGTCGCAGGCGAATACGATGGCAAGATGTCGGTCTACAAAGTCGACATCGACAAAGCATCCGAAACCGCCGCCAGCTTTGGCATCATGAGCGTGCCTACATGCATCTTCTTCCGCGACGGCAAAGAAGTAGACCGATTCATGGGCAACGCTGATCTGCGTACGGTCAAGACCCACGTCGATCGCGTGCTTGCCTAGTAAGCGACTCGCGCTGGCGAAAATCTCGCCGGCCGAACGCTAACAGCAATTCGGGAGCCGCATCCTTCGCACGGCTGTGATCAGCTTTGCGCGACTCTGCGGCGACCAGCAAGCAGCCGTCGCATCTGCAACCACATCACGGCCAGGCCGAGTGGCACACAGACAAACCCGAGCAACCAGCGATTTCTCGCTGGCGCGATTGGCAGACTGGCGACACAGCGCACACCGCTGAGGTCAGCCGAGAAAGCGTGTTGCCCCGGAACTTCTGGCCGGAACTTCAACAGGCCAGCCGCGTCCGTCAGGCCGATTTCGCGCAAACTACCATCGGGCAATTCGAGCGAAACCATGACCCCGGCCACGGCTTCCCGCACCGCATCGGCAGCAGATCCCGGGTTGGCCACCGGTTCACCGAGTTCGGTCGCGCGAACAACCAATTCTTGACCAACGGATGATGGGACCGGCCCAACAGTCAATTGCTGGAGCGACAACAGACAAGTGAGAACGACGACGGATGACACGTGTGATAGTCTGCACTCTTGGCCGTCGAAATCGAGAACCTAGGGCAGAAGCCTTACGAACAGCTGCTGATCCAAATGCGCGAGCTGCACGAAGCCGTGCAGCGCGGCGCCGACGGTCGCGTCTGGCTAGTCGAACACGACCCGGTCTACACCGCTGGCCGCGCCACCCCGCCCGAAGAGCTCACCGAGGGCATCGTCCCAATCGAACGCGGAGGCAAGATCACCTACCACGGTCCTGGCCAGCTGACGGTCTACCCGATCGTATCGCTACCGAAACGCGACCTGCGAAACTGGCTCAAACGAATAGAGGCCTTTGGTGTGCGCATCGGCAACGGGTTTGGCCTCAACGCCGAACCCTCCGTCGACGGTACCGGCGTATTCGCCAACGGACGTAAATTTGCGTCAATCGGGGTCCACGTGAAACGCTGGGTCAACATGCACGGCATCGGCATCAACGTCTCACTAGACAACGCCCCATGGCAGCGTGTGCGTCCATGCGGCCTGTCACCAGACATCATGACCGACCTAAGCACCGCAGTCGGACGCCCCATTGCGATGCAGGAAGCGATCGAGGTCGCGACCAACGCGGTTTCCGTACTCCTGGACGCGGACGATCCGTTATGAACCTCGTGCGATGACCGGGACCGTCGAACTTGATCAGGACGGCACACACCTGCTGATCCGCTTCCCGTATCGCGAAGACTTGGTCGCGATGGTCAAAGATCTGTCCGGACGCCGCTGGGATCCCAAGCAAAAAGTCTGGCGTGTGCCAGCCGAAAATGTCGCCGAAGTCTACGACCAGTGCTCGCGACACTTCTTTGAGTTCGGTCCCGAGATCGCGTCGCTACTCGCGGGCACGTTGGCTATCCCAGAAGTCAAAAAGGCACCGCCCGCACAAGGACAACTGGCACTGCCGACTATCGACTCGCTAGCGGACCAAGCCCCCACAAGTGAAAACGGTAGCAACATTCCGACCGCTCTATCGATCTCACAACTCAACACACGCGTTCGCGATTGCCTACGCAACACGTTCTCCGATGCATTCTGGATCACAGGAGAGATCGTCGACTACGACAAATCGGCCGGGCGAGAACATCGATTCTTCCAACTAGCCGAGAAGTCGCCGCGCGCGCAAAGACCAAAGGCGATCGTTGAAGTTGCACTGTTCGGTCGCACGGCCGATGCCCTCCTGCCAAAACTCGCGCAAGGCGAACCACCACTCACGCTACGTGACGGGCTTGAAATCCGCGCACTAGTCAAAGTCGACTTCTACCCTGCGTCAGGCCGCTTCCAAGTGATTGTGCAAGACATCGACCCGAGCTTCACACTCGGCAAGTTGGCACTCACCAAGGAGCAGATCCTCCGCGAACTCCAAGCAATGGGGTTAGTCGAACAAAACCGCTTGCTCGGTTTGCCAGTGCCGGCATTGCGCATCGGTGTGCTGACAAGCCCCGATGCCGATGGCTGGAACGACTTCCGCCGCCACCTCGAAGAGTCGCGCTGTGGATTCGATGTCACAATCTTCCCCATCAAAGTCCAAGGGAACGACCTGAAGCCGACACTGCTCAAAGGGCTCAGTTGGTTTGCCGAGCACAAAGATCAGTTCGATATCGTGTGCGTAATGCGAGGCGGCGGTTCGCGCACCGACTTGGCGTGGTTCGACGATCGCGACATCGCAATCGCTGTGGCCAAGCATCCCCTCAAACTCATCGTCGGCATTGGCCATCAACGAGACCAATCCGTGCTCGATGCAATCGCGCAATCCGAGAAGACGCCAACAGCCGTTGCTGAATTTTTGGTGCGCGGCATCGAGTCAGCCCGCGAAGACATCCAGGATCAGGGCGCACGCTTAGCCAAATCTGTCGCGGAGTCGCTCGCTGACGAGAAAGTCCGCATCCGGGAATTGACCCAGTCGATCACAAGGGCCACGACAGAACGGGTCCACGCTGCCAATCGTCACTTAGCGAATGCTGGTCGAGATCTGGCCAGCCACACCAAGTTACGTTTATCGCATGAACGAAGCAGCCAAAGGCAAATTGCTATGCGCCTTTCGCACTGCAGCCTGCGCATGTGCGAGCGTAGTCGCACAGCACTGCAACAATGCGAAACTCGTCGCAGACTACTCGACCCCGTTCGCGTGTTACAACGAGGCTTCGCCATCGTGAGGCAAGACAACGGACGAATCACCCCATCGGTAACCCGCATAACCCCAAAGCAATCGCTTCGCGTACAATTCCGTGATGGCCATGCCACCGTGAACGTCGACGCGACCGAAATCACTCCATCAACAGACGCACAAACGCCCCCACCGAGCAATGAGTAAGAAGAAGCCCGACGAACCGAGCTACGCCGAACTAAGCGGCGAACTCGAAACCATCCTCGACGAGATCGAATCCGGCGAAACAGACCTCGACGAACTCAGTGACAAAGTCGAACGAGCTTCGACACTATTAAGTCAGTGTCGAAAGAAGCTCGCAGCCACCGAGACCAAGGTCAAAAAGGTCACGACGGAGCTGCAATCAGCGATGGATGAGCAAGACGGCGGTGACGAGTAATGGACTGGGAGAAGATCGTCACCTTATTCCTGGTGCTCACCTTCAGCCTCACGATTCATGAGGCTGCACACGGACTGTTTGCCTGGATTGGCGGCGACCGGACGGCAAAGGACAAGGGACTCGTCACGCTCAATCCGATCCCACACATGCGACGCGAACCGTTCGGCATGGTTCTGATCCCAATCGCAATCATCATCTACAGCCAAGGAACAGCATGCTTCGGTGGCGCCAGCGCCCCGATCGACCCCTACTGGTCGGCGCAGCACCCCAGAAGAGCCGCCTTAATGTCTGTAGCTGGGCCACTCGCAAACGTGCTGCTCGCAGGAGTCGGGTTTGCGATCATGCACTTCATTGGCAAGCCACATGGCAACGTCGAAGAGACGGTATTCGACACGGCACACATCGTCTTCTTACTCAACCTACTACTAGCAATCATCAATCTAATACCACTACCACCATTCGATGGTGCTGGTGTCGTTGGCGGCTTGGCCCCCGCGATGGATCGCCTATTCCGCTCGTATGCAAGGATCCCGCTCTACTTCATCATCTCTATGGTGATCGCCTGGCAACTCATCAACAACATGTTCTGGCCAGCCTACTACCAGATCATCGAGTGGCTGCCGTATCCACCAACGTATCGCTAGCAACAAGTCATTCGTTAACGACCAGTCAGGGCACGGCGCACGAGCTCACCCGCAGTACGGCACGGACTCATCGAACGCTCGTACGCGAATAGCGGATCGATCGCATCCTGCTCACGCATCAGATAGCCGACCTCGTCATCACACAAACCAAACACGACCAGGCCTGGCTTACCAAGCTGCCCGCGCATCTGCTCCGCCAACGCAGGTTCCATTTCACCGGGGATCGAAACCGCTTCGAATGTCCCTAAGCGGAAGTAGCCGACAACCGACCGCGCCGCACCTGCAAACACCTCCCGCGGCAACACCGTCGTTGTGCGCCCAATCCGAAACGCAGCCGCATCCATCGGCAGATAGACGTCGGAACGCCGGACCTCGATCGCGTCGACCGGTAACGGCTTACTATTGATCAGAGCTTGTTCACACAGGTCGCACGTGATTCGCCCAAACTCGCGGACTCCATCCATGTCACGCGGCTTAAAATCAGGCGAGATCATCGCACCCAGCGCACCATTCGCGAAGACCGCTTGACCATGACCACGCCGCTGCCATTCATCACAGAGCGCCCCAACGACGTCGGCACTAACAAGCGTATTACGGCGCGGGAGCACCTCGGGGTGACAAGCAAAGTGCAGCAAGCTACCAAGCGGCCGGCCATCACTCCGTGCTGTCGCATGCAAGACTCGAACCCGGCGATCAAAGACTCCGCGCCGATTAGCGTTCTTAACTAGGCCGGTCTCAGGCAACATTGCCTGGCCATACTGCCACGCTGCATCATCTGCATGCCGGCGAGCCTCCAAGACCGCCTCGCGCGCAGCTGCTCGAATCCGCCCGATGTAGGCACCCGAACGACCAGACGTCAGGAAGTAATAGCCCCAAATGCCAATCGGATCGGGACCTGCATGCGTATGGCTTGAGCACACAAAAACGTCGCCATTCGCAAAGCCGCCCAGTCCCGACTTGATGTAATCGACATCGTCACGCATCAACCCCAGGCTGTCGATCCCGAGGATAGCGAACCGACGTAAACCAGTTTCAATAACCAACGCGCGAACCTTCAGCGGCGATGCGATTGCCGAACTGGTCCGCGCAATGGAGAACCCGCCCATGTATTCACCGACATCGGGCGTGATATCACGCTCGGCACTGCCAACGCGCATGACGGATGCATCCGCAACCACACCATAGGTCATGACTGAGGAAGGGGCGGGTCGCTGAAAGATGCCAGCGCATCCAACCGACAGCATTGCTGCCAGCATCAACAGCATTGGGGACAACAAGGGCCGTGAGCGCCGCCGACTAAGTCTTAGATCACACTTGGCAAGAGCGAGACTCTTCGCCACGCTCAACTCGCCTCAAGTATCCCCATAGCCTGAGAGAGTGCTATGCGGACGTCCTGCGACCGGCGGTGTGACGCACCATGCAAACTACGCAGGTAATGAATCAGCAGTTCTCGATCAGTCAGATCTCGAAGGTGCTCACGCACGCGGCTGTAGCCCGTGGCACGTAGATAACGCGCGCAATCTGCCTTCGGAATCACACGACCACCATGAAAAGGATCGACCAGTAACGGACGTGGCCCATGGATGCGTATCAGGAAGTGATTCGGTAAAGCCACACCAGCAACAGACAACCCCGCCCACCGCGCTACGAGCAGATAGACCAACGACAATGCAATCGGTGCACCAACGCCAGTAAGCAGAGCCCGGTCAAATAGCACATGGTCGACATCGATTTCATCAACGTCGCAACTCTTCAAGCTAAACTGGCCCTGCAAGTGCTCAGCCAACAACTTCACGCACATCGGCAAACTACGGCCTTCGAATTGGCGCCTCAGAACGTTGGCTTCACGGCGCAACTGCGCGGCAATCGTGCGCGACTCTGGCACGAACGTGCGAACCAACTGCGCGCCCATCATTGCGCCCTCGAGCAGTGGCGGCGCCGACTGGCGCCCGATCTGACCGAGACGTAAGCCACCAAAACGTTGTAGCAACTCACGAACTTCGATCTCGCGTAACACTGCGCGGCAACGCATACGCGTTGCCATGTGTTCGGCTTCAGCCCCCTCACGCAGCATCGGGACAGATTGATTGCCCAATGACAATAGGTACCTACGTGCTGACTCCTGCAAGGCGCATGGGTCATCTCCAAGCACGGAGATCATCGCCCTAATCTGGGAGACGGAAGGTTCTGAGGGCTGCGGTGTAGATTCAGTCATGAGTGACCGGTTGGCTGGAGCATACACACGAAAACAGCAACTTCACATGCGCGTTCCCGATAGATTTTGAGAGGCCCTGAGGCAGTTTGCGCGCTCTTCCCATTAGGTTCACACACGGCAAAGCGAACGTCGTGAGGGAACTGCCCGTCGCAAGGTCGCTGCCACCATCGACTGTCGATAATTGCGTCACCACCAACCTCACATGGAAGATTCTTCACGAACTTCACCACTATCAATGTCACCGGAAGAGTTTCGACGACTCGGGCATCTAGTCGTCGACTGGCTCGCCGACTACAGAACAAACGTGGAATCGAAAGCCGTTGCTTGCAACGCAAGCCCTGGTGACTTGTTAGCGCAACTCCCTAAGAATCCTCCAGATCAACCGGAAGGATTCGAAGCTGTCCTAGCAGACATCGACAATCTTGTTGTGCCGAACCTTGCGCATTGGCAACACCCCAACTTCTTCGCTTACTTCCCTTCGAATGGCGACCTGTCGGCAGTACTCGGTGACTTTCTGAGCACCGGTTTAGGCGCACTCGGCTTGACTTGGCAATCCGCACCAGCGCTAACGGAACTTGAAGATCGCGTAACAGACTGGCTCCGTCAGATGTCTGGACTTGCGGACTCCTGGCAAGGCGTAATCCAAGACACCGCCTCTTCATGCGCGGTGATCGCGCTAGTAGCTGCGCGGGAACGCACCACGATGCACGGCGCCGTAACGACCGGAATGCAGCATGGACAAGAGCCACTGACAGTCTACGCAAGTGCGGAAGCACACAGCTCGGTGCAGAAAGCAGCAATGCTGGCCGGATTCGGATCCGACCACATGCGTCTGATTCCGGTCGACGCCAATCGATCACTCGATGTCGCAGCATTGCGCGAAACGATTGCTGCAGACCTAGAGAATGGTCTTCGACCATGCGCGATCGTCGCCACTTCCGGCACCACTACGACGACTGCATTCGACCCCATTAACGAAATCGCCAATGTCGCCGAGCAGCATGGTCTGTGGCTCCATGTCGATGGCGCAATGGCTGGAACCGCGATGATCTTGCCCGAGTTTCAACCGATGTGGCACGGCATCGACCGCGCCGACTCACTCGTCGTCAACCCACACAAGTGGCTCGGGGTCTCGTTCGACTGCTCGGTCTTCTATGTGCGCGATGACCAGCACTTGGTTCGCGTAATGCGAACAGACCCAAGCTACCTGCGCACTACGCTTGACGACCAGGTCAAAACCTACCGTGATTGGGGTGTCGCACTCGGCCGTCGCTTCCGTGCATTAAAACTCTGGAGCCTAATTCGCACCCATGGCACAGAGCGGCTGCGCACCCGCATTCGTCGAGACATCGACAATGCGCGATGGCTAACCAAACAAGTCGAAGACAATCCGCAGTGGCAACTACTTGCACCAATGCAGCTGCAAACTCTCTGCATTCGCCACGAACCCGCCGGCATAACAGGAGACGCACTCGACAAGCACACTCTAGAATGGCTGCAACGCGTACACGACACTGGCCGCGCGTGGCTAACGCCAGCACAGCTAGATGGACGGTGGATGGTGCGCGTCTCAATCGGCTCGCTGACAACCGAACGCGAACACGTTATAGCCCTCTGGCAGCTGCTCCGAGAAGTGACCGGCTCCTAACGCCATCACTCACGATGGCATCGTGCTATCCGCAACGACCACTTCGATCGGCAAAGAAACACGGAACGTCGAACCACGTCCAATTTCACTTCGCACACTGATCGAACCGCCACTCGATTCGACAGCCGAGCGCGCCAATGTCAGCCCGAGGCCCGTGCCGTGCGCCTTATTGATCATCTGATCACGGCCAACTTGTGAAAACGGGTCAAACACCTTTTCCAAGTCGCCAGCAGCAATACCAACACCATGATCGGTCACATCAACCAGAATCAATGACTCCGACCGGGTAACCCGAATCTCGATTGCCGTTTCAGACTTGCTGAACTTCGCAGCGTTATCGATCAACCGATGCCACGTCTCACTCAGCCGGTCGGCGTCGCCCAAGACCGTAGGTAAGTCACTCTCAAATTCGCAGTCGATGCGTTCGCGGATACCCTGCGGCAGACCGTCAACGGATCGCGTGATACTTGACGCAACGTCGACTGATCCCTTGGGACTAACCGCAACACCACCAAGCTCTAGCACGTCGTCGAGCAGTTGCGCAAGGCGCTGCGCCCCATGCAATGCAATCCCCGAGAACTCCTCACGTAAAGAAGCATCGTCATCCTCTTCGATCTGAGTCAGGATCTCAGTGGCGCCAAGGATCTCTGCCATTGGCGTTCGGAACTCATGGCTGACGTTAGTTACGAAGTCCGCCTTTGCCTGCACCGCAGCCAAAGCTGCATCACGCGAGGCAACAAGTTCCCGCTCAGACCGTTCGCGCTGAGCAATATTCTCCTGTAGACGCTGCGCCATGTCATTAAACGCTGCGCCAAGTTCGCCGAACTCATCACGCCCTACAATCTCGACACGCACACCCAAATCGCCACGGCCTAACCTTTGAGCTGCATCTTGCAGCGTCACGATTGGGTCAAGCGTGCGCCGCATATGCACGAGACTGCCAAGCACCACAACCAACATCGTGCCAATTGCAGTCAACCAGAAGAACCGCACAAACTCGCGGTCAGCAGCAAACGCATCTGCCTGCGAACGGGACTGAATCACCCACAAGTCGAGATTGTACTGCGGCCGGAGAAATGCCAGCCAGAACCGACCAAGGTGTGGCTCACCATCGACCGTCCAGTCAATCGACCCCGAAGAAGCGCCACCGGTAACACCAGCAGCAAGGATCTGCGTCGCGGGTAGGTCGCGACACGTATGGAACAGCACGTGACCGCTCGGGTCACAACAAGCAAACTCACAATTGACACCGCGCAGTTCCTGCGGATCCCAGAACCAGTCATCATTGATCAGCGCAAGCACATGAGTGTTCTCGCCATCATCGACATCGATATCGAACGACATCACTAACTGTGCCGGATCACCGTATACCTGCAGCAACTTCTTGCCGGCGGCACGGTGATCTAAGTTGGCTTGAGTTGTTGAGACATCTGGCAACTCAACGTCACCGTAGAGTGCTTCGACGCGGTCCTCGCCAACCAACCACATGCCCGCGCAGTGCTCCGAAACCTGCCGGCTAAGAGCATCGCCGCCAGACCACACCCCCTCAGCACGCCAGTTGCGCACCAGATGGCTTGCCAGATTAAGGTCTTGGGCCACTTGCTCTAGACGAGCAGCAATCCCCATACCCGAACTCTTAGCCGCGACGTGCAGCCCTTTGTTGGCATCATTTCGAACCTGATTGCTAACCCGTGTTACCGACAACGTCGCGTAAACAATCAACGGCAACAATGCACACAAGGCAAACAGCAGCACGAACCGCCGACCCAACCGTGATGTCAGCGCCCCCTTAGCGCGAGATCGCGTCAATTTACCGCTGCCAACCAAACTAGACCCCCCCAGCAGTGGTAACAAGATGCGGACCAATCGCCGCATCCTGTGCCGACGGCGCAGTCAACGGCTCACCCGTGTAGTCGAACATACGAAGCCTTCGTTCCAATTCGTCACAAGCGGCAACGACCGCGACAAACTCATCGCATGGCGCATGAAGAGTCGCAGCACAACCTGACAACTGCAGGCGCAAATCTACTTGAGCCCGATGGATGGCATCGAGGCGGTCGCCGACACCAACGACGGCCTCATTTAGGCAACCAACCTCTTCCTTCATGAAGTCGCCTCGTCGAGTGCGCAGTGGCGGCGGCAACTTACCGTCGGAGAGCATCTTCAAGTTACGTTTGAAGCGAACCATTGGGCCGGCAATGCGATGTGAATATCGAACCGCCCCAAGCACGACGAGAGCCAAGCACATCAACGCAAGCAGCCAAAAACGCTTGTGCAGATAGAGCATGACGATGGCTTGCTCTTCGCCACTGCGATCCATGTCCACGACGCCGAGTTCCCACAGCAATGGCGAGAAGACACCAACGCTGACCACCAACAACACTAGTCCGCCGTATGCAATTCCGTGCAGGATCAGGCTGCCTTGCAGCTTCCAGTCAACGATGAATCGCCGGCGCATGATGAGTTGCTTCATGATCCTGATTTCGATACGAGGCCAAAGATGGCTGTCCTGGTGACGCAACTCTCTGGACCGAAGACCGCCGGTGCCTGTGGCGACATCAATGCATGGTGGTCCGAACCAAACCGGCACGAATCGCGGTCCATGCCGGGCACGGACACACAGGGGTCACGCAGATGCGTGGGCTCCGTCAGAATCCCGATAATCGAGAAAATCGGCACGTCAATCAGCCACTCCAGCAAGGTGGAGCTACTGACAGACCGGTTGCTAAGAAGCCCAAGCCACATGATCCGTGCTATCGGAATTTGGCCCCAGGGCGCCTGAGCCATCTCTGCAGTATCGGGAAATCCCGCACACACGGAGTCAGGTCGAACAGCGGGCTACCGACGAAGGCCGGCGTAATTGGCTCCCCAGATGGCCTCTAGATTGCCACTTCGCTGCCCGGCCTTGGCTAAGCCGGCTTGGCTAAGCCTGCTTGGCTAAACCAGTTTGGTCAACCCTGCTTGGTTAACCGGTGCAGCTAGTTGCTGCACATACCTCGCTAAAACAGGCTTCTTTCACCTTCGCATGACGAAAGAGAAAAAGTGGTGCCCAGGAGAGGACTTGAACCTCCAATCCCCGGAGGGAACTAGCACCTCAAGCTAGCGCGTCTGCCAATTCCGCCACCTGGGCGTTCCAGCGAGGGCGAGAGACCGTAGCGGACCAGCCCAACTTTTCAACCCGCAGATTCAACCTGCGGAGACATCCATCTTCGGCAGGCTCGTAGCGACTGCCGCTAACGCACATCCGTCATGATCCGAGCTTGGTAGCGGATGTAGTTGTTCTGCAGTTCAACCTGAACGGCTGCCGCCTTGAACATCTCGGCGAGGCCGCGGAATTGCTCGATGCTGGCCCGATCTTCGGCCGTGAAGTTGGTGCGCTCCTTGGTCCACTTCTGACGCATGTACGCAATCACTCGCTTATCAAACTCACTCCCCTGCGCTTTGAGATTGGCGGGCATGCTCGACATGCTCGGGTAGCGTGGATAGTGCCGCTTACGCACATAATTCTCGGCCGACGGGCGCATCTGCATCATCCACTCGGGATCAGGCGTCGCGGTATTCGAATCGGCGAAACTCATGTAGTCATCAAGCACCGGTATCATGTTCTCGCCGTCCAACCAAACCAATCCACTCAGCGTGTTAGACAACTCGCGCTCAAGATCAGCATATTCGCTGGTATCCCTAACCGACCGCGCACCCGTGATCGTGCTGTAACGCGTCCGCACGATGTCGCGAATCAATGGACCGCTGTTTGACACCACAAAGAACTCGCGGAACACGAGCATCGCAATCTCACCCGTCGCCGGGATCTGCGGATTTGTGAACTCCGTCACCGGCTCGGGCAGAGTGATATCGCCAAATGGCACACGCAAGTGGTAGACCTTCTGGAAACCGAAGCTCTTGTGATAGCTGCTCAGCATCGTCACCAGCGACTCAACCAGATTCTTGCGACCAGGCTTCAACCAGAACACCCACGCGACCTGCGGCATCGGCGACTTCGCGATGACTGGGACGGCAAGTTGACCGTCCTTATCGACGCTCATATCCGGCACATTGCGGCGAAACACAAAGCCGGTGCGCGGCTGGAATGCGAGGCGCAATCGCTCGACGAGATCCCGCACGTCTTGCACGTTCTCGCCTGCGAACGTCGCATTCCGCAACGAATCGTTAAACAGGCTCTTCTCGTCCTTGTCCAACGCATCGAACATTGCATGCAAGAACTCACCAGCAGGCATACGCAAAGCTGCCGCGGCACACGCAGACTCTGGCACCATATCCAAAAACGGATTTAGCCATTGTTCGCGACGCTGCTGTTCAGCCGTATAGAAACTGCTCTGGAAGCCCGTGTGCTGACGACTATTGAGACCAATCTGACCTGTCGCGCCAAGTACCCCATCGTGGAACATCAAGCCGCCTGTGACTTGCATCCAACCCTTCAGGTTAAGGAAGCTGGCGAGCACGCGCTCATTCATGCTGTCACGAGCCTGCGGATTAGGCCAACTCGCAGCGAAACGCTTAAAGCCGTCGAACATGTTCGGCTCGACCATGAACTCGAGTGCCTTAACGTCATAGGCCTCGTTGTCTTCGATCCATTGATCGATACGCGATTCGGCTCCATCAGTGTATGCAGGCTGACGGCCGATCGGCTCTTCATCGCGATTGCCATCGATCAACAACTGCGCCTTATCCAACAAACCAGTGTGGTTGGCGATCATCAACGCGTCCAAGTGACGCTTGATGTAGATCGGGTCCTGACCAGCTACTGAGATGACGATCAAATCGCCTTCACTGGTCATCTCCATGCCTTGCTCTTCGAGCTTGCCGCGCACGAATCCAAACCCAGCCAGACCACAGAGCATCTTAACGCGCCAATTGACTCGCGTGTAGACACACCAGTGCGGGGTCGCTAGCGGTCGTGACGGCGAGACCGAATAGTCATGATTCATGCCTGCGATGACCAGCTCACTACCGATCACATCTCGCATGATGTCGAGGTATCCACCTGAGTCAGTGGCCACCTGTTCAAAGGTCTGACGCGCGTCCTCGATCGCCTTGATGCCACCGGCCTGTATGAACGAGCGACCGATGCCGCCAGCCTTGACTTCATCGAACCCATCCGACTCGGCCAGAGCCGGCCAGAAACGCGGCTCAGGGAACGGGTCGAAGTCTTCGCTGAGCCCCTCTTTGCGCACGAAAAAATTAACGTCACGCGGAACGACATCGCGCAATTCAGGCAGCGAGCCTTCGAACGGGTTGAAGATGAACGCCGCAACGAACATCAACAGGAACACAACCAACCCCATCAGGGTCAGCAATAGAGTTCGCCAGATACGGCGCTTCTTGAGGTTAGGCTTCGACTTGGCCATCGGGCGGAGCAGCGTAGCGAACGACCGCACTGGACTACACGGTCGATCTGAGGGTTGGCGTGAGTATCCACGTCGGGGACACGCCGTATGGAACTGAGACGAAGGCATCGCACCCGACCTTCCCGCTAGTTTCTGACCCCTCCTCCTCCCCATATCACCGTCAAAACACGCCCTCCCGCCCATCGTTCCGGCGCCAAGATTGCCTTGCCCGAGCCGGGCGGCTCTACTCCCTGCATATGTCCGGTCTTGCTCCTAACGCCCGATCACAGCTGATAAAAGCCTCAGCGACTCTAGCCATCAGCGCAACAGCGGCTCAATTAAAGGCCGACGGCCTTGACGTTGTCTCGCTCGGTGCCGGTGAACCCGACTTTCCAACCCCGGAGCCGATTGCGCAGGCTGGCATCGAAGCCATCGAACAAGGCAACTATCGCTACACGGCGGCAGCGGGAACGCCAGCTCTACGCCAAGCAGGGTCCGACTGGCTGAAGTCTGCGTTCGGTCTCGAATACGACAAGAGCGAAGTCATGGTCAGCCCTGGTGCCAAGGCGGCACTCCACATGGGCCTCTCCTCGATCGTCAACCCAGGTGACGCGGTACTCTTACTAGCTCCCTACTGGGTCTCTTATCCAGCCCTAGTAACTCTGGCAGGGGGCACCCCGATCATTGTCGAAGCTAATCCCGACCGCAACTTCGTCCACGATGCGGAGACGATCGAAGCAGCCGCCAAGAAGCACAACACCAAGGGCATCATCGCGAACTTCCCTAACAACCCATCTGGGGCGGTACCGAATCGCGAGGACGTAAGAGCGCTTGTAGATCTGTGTTGCCGCAACGACATGTGGATCGTATCCGACGAGATCTACTCGACGCTGCTCTATGACGACGCGCAGCACATCTCGCCCGCTTCGATTCCGGGCGGGCGTGACCGCACGATCATTGTTGCCGGCTTCACCAAAAGCCACACACTGACCGGCTGGCGCACAAGCTTCATGGCTGCGCCGAAGGACATCATCAACACAGCTGCACGCCTACAAAGCCAAGTGCTCGGCAATCCATGCACCATAAGCCAAGCAGCCATGCTCAAGGCATGTCAACTGCCCATGCCGGAAGAGCACAATCGCCGGATGAAGGCGTTCACCGAGCGACGCAATTTCTTGGTCGAAGAGCTCAACAAGATTCCAGGCGTCTCGCTCGCGACACCTCGCGGTTCATTCTACGCACTCATCGACATCCGCCCGATATGCGCAGCTCGAAGCATCACCGACCTAGATGCCTGCAGCCAACTGCTTGAGCAACACTACTTAGCACTCGTTCCAGGCAGCGCATTTGGCATCCCCGGATTCGTACGTGCGAGCTATGCCGCGGACCTAAGCACTCTCAAAAAAGCTGTCGAGCGCATCACTGCGTGGGTGAACAAATCATGAGCAACGACGAACAAAATCTTCGCATCGTACTAGCCACCAATCTCTCCGACCTACAGCCAACCAAGCACGATTGGGATGTCTATGCGCAGTTACGCTCCGTCAAAGAACTGCAGACCAAGGCCGGCAAACCCTACCTAGTCGTCGAACTCGCAGACCTGCACGGAGTCGTAGAAGGCAAAGTCTGGGACAACACGCCAGCCGCAATGGACGCCACCCGAGAGACTGAGATCGGCGCGATCGTAAAGCTGCGTGGAAAGGTCAAGATGTGGAATGACCAAACCCAGATTGTGATCGAACGCCTCAAAGCGCTTGAGCCCGGGGAGCAACCAGAAGGATTCGACCTCGACCAACTCGTCGATCCGGCACTGCAAGCCGTCGAGGATCTGGTCTGCGGCACACTGGTCTTCGACATTGAAACTGTCCCGGCCATCGACATGCGCGACCTGCCGGCAACGGTCGCCGGAGCCTTATCCGACAACGCTGCCAAGAAGGAAATGGACACTGCCGCGGTGATGGGCATGTCGCCGTTCTTCGGCAAGGTCGTGTCACTAGCGATCGGCGATGGCGATGCCGAACCCGGCAGCGATGCCGACCGCGTCACCGTGCTCGCAGTGCCACCCGAAGGCATCGAAATCGAAGACTGTCCACCGTGGCTCAGGCTGATGAGCGAAGCGGACCTACTGCGTGCGTTCTGGGCACTAGCCGCTAAGGCCGAATGTGTCGTCTCATACAACGGTCGTGGCTTTGACGTTCCGTTTGTAGTGGCGCGCAGCATGATCCACGACATTCCAGCTCGCGTCGATCTAGTCTCTAGCAAATGGTCACTTCGCCCCCACCTCGACCTCTTTGAGTTGGTCACCCAACGTGGCCGTGGCCCAAGCAAGCTCGACGTGGTTTGCTGGGCACTCGGAATCGAAAGCCCGAAGGAGGTTATGGACGGCTCAATGGTCGCCCCTGCTTATGCCGCTGGCGAGATCGTCAAGATCGCTGAATACAACGCCCACGACGTACGTGCGACCAGCGAAGTTTATCGCAAGTGTCGCGACATGATCCTGCGCTACCGCTCAGACTGGAAACCAAACCGCAAGTAGCTCAGGCGAGACTCGCTACGCATCAACTGCTAACAGCGCTCAAAGAACGAGTGCGTTACGGCAGCCAGCAGGCAAAGCCTTCAAGCTCATCTCCTGCAGCTTACGACGCTTGCTCTTGTCCTCGAGCGACGTGAACACATACAGCTTCCACATGCGTGGGTAGCTATCAGCGAGATCGCGCAGGCGCGGGATATCATCAACAAATGAATCCAGTGGCATCGTGTGGTCGCCATGACCGGGGAAGCGCACCATGGTCTTGGCTTCCTTCAACTGCATCTTTCGCTTCGGGCAATACAGCAAGATGTCGACATCCTCACCAAATGCCTTCCTCGCTTGATCTTCCATCTGCTGTTCCCATGCAAAGCGCGCTTCGTGCTTCCCAGGAGCAAAGTAGGTGTCGACCAATTCATCCTGCACAGACTGGTTCTGATAGTAGGGCAGCGCCAAAACACGCTTAGGCAATGCGCGACGACGGAAGCGCGCAACAAAGCGCTGCAAGCGTTCGTTAGCGGCCGTCTCTCCGAGATCAACTCCCGCAAGTCGCACGACCAATGACTCATCGGTCATGGTCTGCAGCTCTGCAGCTTGCAATGCTCCGCCACGCATCGCCAATTCAACCATGCGAGCAAGCAATGCGCCGGCGGCAACCTTGGCGTGGTGGTAATAGACGCGCTCACTGAAGTGATACCGGCACTCGAGCACACGCAGCAGTTCGCTGACGATGTCCTCACGTAGCATGCCGTTCTTCTCGCAATCCACGAACATCTGGCTAGAGCTTCGCTCGATGCGGAAGTAATCGATCACGCGCTGGTCGTAACGCAACTCAAGGCCGGTGAAGTGCGCATCACGTCGCAAGTAGTCGAGCAAATCAGCATCAATCGTATCGCTGACCACCTGTCGCCAGAATGCAGGCACCGGACGCCCTTTGCCGGTCAACACCGCGAGCACATCGCCCCGCAAGTTCTGCCTATCCAGCTCGGCGCCAAGTTCCGTATCCCCCAGCACATTCTCAAAGCGCTCGGGCAAATCGTGACGCGGCAACAATCCGGTCTGATCTTCAATATTGTGCCCGTATGGAATGTGAGTCACGTCGTGCAGCAGCGCCGCTGCACGCAGGACACGCCGTTCCTCATCGGTAACGCGATGGCACCCCCCCGGATCACGCGACGCGTTCTTGTTGCAAGCATCGAGTAGCCGGTCACACACATGCAGCGTGCCAATTGAGTGCTCAAAGCGTGTGTGCACCGAACCGGGGTAGACGAACGCAGCACTGCCGAGTTGTTTGATTCCACGCAGACGTTGGAACTCCGCCGTATCAACGAGCCGGAGCTCGTCGCTCGTCAGTTCAATGTCACCGTGGACAGGGTCGCGAAGGATGCTCAAGCGTCGCAGGCTAGCCCGACAAGCCAGAGACTCATCCATAATCAGACCGCCAGACACGAAATACCTAGAGGCGGCACCGCAAAAGCAGGGCGCACGAATCCGGCCGAGACACCGTAAAAGCACGATCGACGGCACCGAGCATGCGAATCACCCACTACCACGAGTGACGTGCGCTACTCACGGCGTTGTGGCTAGGCATCCTAGCAATGCAGTCAAAAAAAATGAGGGGCGACTCTGTTACCAGAACCGCCCCTCACCACACAACGAAGCAAAGCCATGAACATTGACGCGCGGGAAAACGCACCGAATCAACCAATTATACTCGGTAAAAGAGGAGGAGGTCGGCTCTGACCGCGAACTTCAAACGCCCCACGACATAATCTGCGGTGCCATCGCAAAGCCGCACTCTCTCTGCCTGAGAAATCAAAAAAACGACGGACTAGGGCTCCGGTCAACCGCCCATCTTTGCCCGAACAAAGACTAGTTTGGTGCCTTCGTCACGACGTCAACAGGCCCAGTCACCATCAAGTCCTTCACGTTGCGCATGCCTCGTGATTTCTCATCGACTTCGACAATGACCTCGACGTCAAATCGTCCAGCATGCGGCAATGCGACGACGAATGGTTCGTTGGCAGAGCACTTCTCGTCGATGCCATCGCCAAGATTAACCGACACACGCCAGTCCTTATCAACCATCGGTGGCTGGATACGCAAAGCCGCTTCCCCTGACGACCATGCCGGCAACACAACTTCGGAGTTCATGAACGCCTCAGGAGAAATGTCTCGACCTGCAAAGCCCTTGGCACGAACACTCATCACCGTCGGCTCTTCGCCCAACAAGCCGACATCAAACTCTCCGCTCGAGCCAGTAGTCGCAAAACAAACACCAAGCACATCGATATGAGGCGGCAGCAAGCGCAAAGATGATGCGCCTTGCAGTCGCTGGCTTGGTGATCGCATCCAAACCGAGGCCGCGGCAATCGGGTTGCCATCAGTATCTGCCACCATGCCTCGCTGTCGACCAACGGCCAACTTGACAGGTACCGTAACGCGAACTGGCCGAACCTCTAACTTGGCCGAAACCGCGCGCCGAACCACGGAAAATGGATGCCGAACGATGACACCGACCATTCCGTGTTGCGGCACGTCATCGATGACGGCCAGTCCCTTCTCATTAACAGGATAGCCACCCGACAGGCATTGTCTGAAGAACGGCCACTGAGACACACCTGTCGACACCGGCGATTGCGGCACAACAAACACTCGCACCGACTCCAAGTCATCGGCGCGCGCTGCCAACTGGACAGACAGACTGGTTGCGGGTTGCAGCACTTCGCGCAACGGCTCTATGTTCGGCGTCACCGTGATCGTGCGCCAACTACTTGCAAATCCCGGAGCACGAACAACGAACGGGACAGCTTCTCCAGCCGGCACGCTTGCTTCGAAAGAGCCCTGCTCATCAACCGCATACTGACGCTCACTCCCGTTCGCCGAGATCTCACCGAGCCATACAGCAGCACCCGCCACCGGGTTCTGAGCTAAATCAAGCACCCGACCCCTAAGAACCACCCGGGCACCGATTTGAGCCACCGATTCCACAGTGGGCCCCACCGCGACCTGGCGCAGCAAGCGGCCACCATCGATATCAATAGCGATCAGAGCCAGCCCACGACGGTCAATCCCGGCATCAAAGCCCGCACCAACGCCAGCGAGGATTTCCGTGCGCAACAGTCGGCCATCAACACCGACCGCCATTGGCAACGTGTCAGTAGGTGCAACGAATTGCTCCTTAGACGTCACCGTGATGCGAACATGAGGAGCACCCGCTAGAATCGGATCTTGATCACTCGACACATTGGTTCCGGTCCCCGAAATACCATTGGAGCCGGTCTGACCGATACCAGGCGGCGCAACCACGTCACCCGGATCAGAAAACACAATGATGGCGACCACCGCTCCAACGGTGCACCCTACCAACAGCAACATTAACGAACTTGGCTTTATCAAGAAGCTGGTAGGACTAAGGCTACCGCAAAAGCGTCCGACAAACTGCATGCCACTACCCATCGCACTCGACTATCGCCCGGCCCTGCTCTCACGAGCAGGAATCGGTCGAGCCACACGTGAACTCGCAAGGTCGCTGGCGCAGTGCTCCGAATTGCGCGTGAACCTTTTTGGCCACAGCCTTGCTCGCAGCAAAGTCGCGACGGAAATACCAACCACCACCCGCCTGCACCGCCTACCTATCGCCGGAAGGGCACTTCCATTACTTCGGCGACTTGGCATTGGTGCCGAGCATCTCGCCGGAAACGCGAAGGTCTTCCATTGGACCGATTTCGTACAACCTCCAGTACGCAATGCTCGCACCATCTTGACAGTGCACGATCTGGCCTTTGTCAGGAATCCATCATGGCATGGCGAGCAAGCAACCGAACTCCGTGAACGCACGCGAACCGCAATCGCACGTGCTGATGCACTAATCGTTCCATCAAGCACGACTGCCAATGACGTTCAAGAGTTTGCACCGGACGCCCCACCAATGCGCGTCATTCCGTTCGGGGCTGATCATGTGCCCAAGACCACCAGTCCGCACCCACTGAACGGTCGCGAATACGCACTGTGCGTCGGCACAATCGAACCACGCAAAAACCACCGCGCGCTGCTAGCAGCTTGGCGAGCACTATCCGAACCACGACCACTGCTGGTTGTTGTCGGCGCAATCGGCTGGGAGTGTGACGAAATCGTCGCCGACCTAAACATGGCCCAGCGCGAAGGCATCGTGCAATGGCACCCACATTGCTCGGATGAACAACTGTGGCCACTGCTTCAACATGCCAAAATGCTAGCCTACCCATCGCTCTGGGAAGGTTTCGGCTTCCCACCATTAGAAGCCATGGCCCTAGGCGTGCCCGTCGTAGCGCATCAGACCGACCCACTACGTGAACTGGGCGATAACGCCCTAACGTTGGCCGATGCGACCAACACCGAAGCACTCCACGCTGCAATCGAACGCGTACTGCACGACGTCGATCATCGCCGCGCCTGCATCGATGCAGGCCGAAGACGAGCGAAGTCATTCGTCTGGCAAGAATGCGCAACGGCTCACGCCGAGCTATATCGCGAGGTTTCGTCGTGACCATCGCGTTCGACGGCATCTGCCTCGGCGACGGACCAACAACCGGCGTTGGTCGCTCATTCTTAAACGCACTGCAAGCCTACGCCGAATGCAGTGAGACAGAGTGCGTGCTGCTGCTTCCTAAGAACGTCAAGCTGGAGCCAATAGCGTCCGTCCGCCGTGTCGAGGCACCACGCGGCGCATGGCAACGACAGCGACAATTACCACGCATCTTACGAAGCGTGAATGCACAACTGCTTCACAGTTCGGTGGCCTCTGTTCCGCTCCGCAGCTCATGCCCAACCATCGCCACGGCGCACGACTTGCCATGGCTACATCCAGAACTGAACGAGCCGAGTGGCGCTTGGCGAACGTTCGCAACACGACGCTCACTGCAAAGTGCGGCGGTCGTCATCGCCCCCTCGGCAATGACTAAGCAAGACGTCGAAACGCTGCTGGGCAACAAGTGCCCACCGATTGAACTAATCATGCACGGGACAGCAATTGGGCCCGAACCAACCGAAGCAAGCACCGCGGCACGGAACGGCGCCTTCTTAGCACTTGGCGACGATCGCAAACGAAAGAACCGAACAACACTGGAAGCTGCCCATCAGCTCGCACGATCGCGACACAACGATCTGCCAGACCTACGCTTCTGTGGACCACCCAACCACTACGTCAGCGAATCAGAGAAACTCGCACTACTACAGTCCTGTCGCGCACTAGTGCACGTCTCGCACTTCGAAGGGTTCGGCATGCCAGTCTTAGAAGGACTCGCCAGCGGAGCACCAGTGGTTTGCTCTGACCTACCACCACATCGTGAGATTGCCGACACCGGCGAGAACGGAGAACTGGCCCTGTTCGTCGACCCACAATCGGTCGAGTCCATCGCCAGCGGCCTCCTGCAAAGCCACCGAGACTCCGAGTGGCGTTGGCGTACAGCACTTGCCGGACACCAACGCGCAAGCCGCCTCACGCCGCAGGCTACTGCGGAGCACTGGTCCCGCATCCACCGCGAATTACTCGTGTGAACACGAACGTCGCCGAGTTTCGACAGCTACACCTCGGCGTGTCGAAAGCCAACGTCAACCGACTAGCTCATCATCGTGACGATGCCGTAGACAATGCCAGCGCCGACCGCCAAGACACCAAGCATGACCAGTAGTCGCATGTCACCTGACATCTGACCGACATCATCGCCGAGCGGATTCTTGCCAGACGCCTTCTTCGAGTATTGAAGCACGCGCTGTGAAGAACCCACAACATCATCACTTGCCGCCGGCTTCGCATTTCCAGACTCAGCTGGCTGCGATTTGCGCACTTCAATCACCGGTTCTTCACGCCGACGAACTGGTTCCGGCTCACGACGAACTGGAGCAGGCTCCCGCTGCACTTCGACGACTTCGTCTTCAAACTCAACGACATTGGTCGGTGCAGGACGAACTGGTTCCGGCGGTGTGCTCGAATCATCACCAAACAGATCATCATCGCCGAGTAAGTCATCACTAGCAGCAGAGACTGGCTTGGGCGGCGATGGCTTCTTTGGCGGCTCTGGCTTGGGCTCCGGAACACTTGGAGCAGGTGCACTCGGCCTCGACCCGCCAGCACTCGCTGCCGCGGAGTCCGAGGAGTCTCCGAACAAATCGTCATCGTCATCAAAGATGACGGGCGCCCCACCCGCCGAGCGCTTCGCTGGCTTCGAGCCAGGCATCACACCCTCGCGATAGACAATCACCGTCTTGCCAATACGGATTTCGTCACCATCGCGGATCAACCTACGAGCAACCGGCTTGCCATTGAGCAGCGTGCCATTACTGCTGTTCATGTCCTCGATCTCAACGACTCCAGCCTCGACAATCAGGCGCGCATGGCGCCGGGATGCCTTGGGGTCATTGACGACGACATCACAAGCAGCCACCCGCCCGAGAACGACGCCATTGCGCACGCTAGAGCACGCTCCGTCCGCTAATTCCAGGTATCCGCTCATCGATCACACCCCGACTCACCAGCACGCAAGAGAAACTGCATGCCGTCACGTATACCATCGCAACCCATGGTCAACGCCATATCGGCACACCAACTCGCAGTGACATTCGCTGGTAACAGCAAGAAAGCTGCGGTCGAAGCACTTCTCCCCCTCGATCTGGAGGTCGCAGCGGGAACGATCGTGGGCGTGCTCGGGCCCAATGGATCGGGGAAAACAACGCTATTGCGGGCTCTGGCTGGCCTCCAGCGGCCAACAAGCGGCAGAGTCGAGGTGCTCGGCGAGTCGCCAGACAAAAAATCGCTGATCCAGCGGGTGGCCTACCAAAGTGAGGGTGCCTTGCCCATGGCGGTGCTATCGGCACCCGAATACCTCGCATTCCTCGGGGCGGAGCTCGGCCTCGCCAACACAGAATCGGATCGCCGGGCCAAGAACTTGCTCGAACGGCTCGAACTATCCCATGCTGGTAGCCGGCGGATCCGCACATTCAGCACTGGCATGTGCAAGCGCTTAGCGCTCGCCGGGGCACTGATTGCCGAGCCAGAGGTCCTACTGCTCGATGAGCCAACCGCCGGTCTCGATCCGTTCGGCACCGCCACGGTGATGGAAATCCTGCGCGAACGAGTCAGCCAGGGCGGCACAATCCTAATGGCGTCGCACCACTTGCTGGAGGTTGAAGAGATCTGCAGCGAAGTCCTGCTACTGCACAACGGCGCGGTCAAAGCCCGTGGCACGCTCGAGGATTTACTAGCCACGGAAGACCGAGCAATGGTTGTGCGCGGCCTCAACGACGACGGCCTGCAACAACTCGCTAACGACGCGAAATCCCGCGGCGGCGAAGTCGTCCGCATCGAACGCCCGCGCGACCATCTATTTGCATTGTTCCGACGCCTCGGTCGCAGCCGCGAAGACACGAAAGCGGGGCCAAAGCAGTGAGTCTCTCATGGCCGTCAATCTGGCGCGGTCCGGCTGGCCTAACATTCCGCCTCTGCCTGAGAACCAGCCTGGCGCCTGCTTCTCTCGCGTTACTGATCGCGCTGATCGCGAACTTCACCAGCGAGCCGGACCTCATCGACGGGAGTCCAGCGGCAGCAGCAACGCCGTGGCTAACTCTGCCGCTTTTGGTAATCGCCGTCTCATGCTGCCTGTGCGCAGCGCACACCTGGCCAGTGTTTGCGTTACGACAACCCGGCGCCGAGACCCTGCGCCGCATCGAACACTCTCCTCTCGGTGGCCGCGGAGCCGTCATCACTGGCGCATTGCTCGCCCAGCTAGCGCTTACGGCACCGCTAGCCATCGGACTAAGTGCGCTGCTTGACGCGCCGAACAACGCCCGGCGCCATCACGTAGTAGCAGCCGCCGAGAACCCCGTCCTCAAAGGCGAGGGTACAAGTGTCACGTTCCACATCAAAGGCAGCCCGACCATCGACGCAATCTGGATGCGACCACGGGCATCGCTACCAACTGGTGATGGCGCGACCGAAGTCACGATCACTGCCAATGGAAAACGACTGGCGAGCACACCCATCGCATTCAGTGAATCGGGCGCCCTGATGCGCGTCGCGATACAACAACAACCTCTTCCACAATTCACGCTCACGCAAACCGCTGGCAGTGTGCCGCTCTACTTTGCCCCAAAAACGGTGACGGCCGTCGGTGCAGCCACACTACCGACATGGGCCAACAGCTTATTGCTGGCGTTGATCGCCACCTCGACAAGCGCCATCACTCTGGCACTCGCAGCACTCATCGGACTGGGCTCCGGATGGGCCACCCTAGCGACCGCGATCTGTTGCCTACAATTCGTGCAGTGGATCGGCAACACGGGACCGATCGCGGATGCTCTGCTCTCGGTAATGCGCGGTCAGTGGCTGCTATAGCGTAGATGTAAGCCACTCGTAGAAGGTGCTTCTGTGGTGTTCTCAGCCTAACAACGCACTGTCCCTAATGATCACCTTCGCCAGCACCGGGAGCCTTAGGCAACTGCAACATCTGGCCTTGTTCGGAAACAACCTTACGTAACCAATCTTCCGAATAGCCAACGCCGCGCGAACGACCATCATCACGCACGTAACCATCGACGTGCTTCGCAATGATGGTGCCGGCGAGCTTGCGCCAGTCTTCGAACAAGCGATCGGCCGCAGCCACCGACCAATCCGTTAGGAAACGACGAGAGTGTTGAGGATTCGACTCTAGCATCGCAGCTGCGGCAGCATCAATCGCTGGCATCATCGCAACAAAGCGCTCTTCATGTTCGGATTGTGCGGCAAGCACATCCGGCACCACCCGCGACCACTTGTCGTAGGTGAGGTTCGAGACGACGTTGCTGACCCACCACGCGGAATCAAAAGAGAACTCGCCGTAGGTGCCTGTTGTGTATGCGCTCGGCAAACGCGACATACCGCAATAGAGCGGCACAAAGCACGACGTATAGGGATCGTCGGGCGTAAACCAGTAGACGCCGCCGACCGGATCAGGCAACCACGCACGGCACTGCGCCAACATCACAAACCCCGCCTGCTGTGTCGAGATCGGACGCTCCCATGCGTATTGCGTGCCGTCCACCTCGAAACGTAAGCCGCGGCAACGCAGCGGACTACCAAACGGTCCTGCCGACACTCCCTTGGTCATGTCATACGGCGTACCTTCGTAGTGATCGCGCATCAAACTCATGACATCGCGCACCGACAGCTTCGCATCGACCTTGATAAACAATGGGTAATGCTTGGCTCCAGCAACACCACGATGGAAGTCTGGCGACAAGTTGCTCGACGGCGAAGCGCGTCGCAGCACACTCCAGACTCTCGTCGCACACGCGCGCTTGCTCGCCGCCTTAGGGTTTGGGTGGTAGGCATCCCGCCACGAGAATGGTCTGCCGGCGGCAGGATCATAAAATCCCTTCGCGGTCGCGAACTCGACGACGTCTTTGGCGAATAGCCAGTTGTCCGGATCATCCATCGGGAACTCACCGATGCGTGCCATGTTGGCCGACACCGAGATGCAGCCTTCGGGAACGCGCGCGGCCACCCATAAAGCCCCCATCTCGCCTTTGCCGCGACCAATGATCTCAAGCACCCACGCCTCATTCTTGTCGGCAATAGCAATTGTCTCACCGCCAGATCCGTAGCCGTATTCCCGACACAAAGAATCGATTGTCGCAATCGCTTCGCGCGCAGTTGCAGCACGTTGCAGCGTCAGCCACATCAAGCCGTCGTAGTCGAGCATGCCGTCAGGATTACGCAGCTCACGCCGGCCGCCGGTTGTCGTCTCTCCCAACGCCAGTTGACGATCGTTAATCAACCCAACCACCGAATAGGTCTCTGCGACCTGACGGTATTGACCACGTATTCGATCGTTCTCCCACCCAACGAGATCAACCAACTCTCCCTTCTCATGCTTGCCACCTTGATGGTGCA
>Ga0315331_10000296_pt1 | contig 32974 bp, 15 predicted proteins | sample M160m34915metaG_FD_203456 | JGI IMG/M metagenome (GOLD analysis project Ga0315331, IMG submission 203456) | Ammonia-oxidizing marine archaeal communities from Monterey Bay, California, United States - M1 60m 34915 | ecosystem: Environmental > Aquatic > Marine > Intertidal zone | place: USA...
TTTACAACAGTTGAGCAGGAAGCAGTTGATTTTTACGAAACTCACGCATCTTATGTGAGTGCCTTTGGATTACTCAACTTGGGTGATCGTGAGGATCGTAGATTTTTCAACAAAGGAAAGAAACTCCTAAACGCTGCTATTGAATCAACCCTTCGTGCAGTTCGCCTCAGTGAACAGAAGTGGTTACCCGAAGAGTATGATTTCATTGCTGCTACCTATGTGAAGCATGGCACTGATCGTAAAGCAGGATTATCTGAGTTTCGTGCTGCTGGTTTCACCCGTCACACTGATGATGCTGTTACCTTTATCCTTTACTCTGCTGCATGTTTAGATAAGCAATCAGGTCTTAAGGGTTTCAAGGATTATGCAAATGGATTACTCAATGCTCTTAAGGCATTGGATACTGATCGCTTTGCAGGTAATCGCTAAGTCATCCGTTCGTGATCAGGACAGGTCCCCCCGTTGATGGGGGGGCGGTTTTAAAAAGCGATGGATCCCTTAAGCTATAAACGACCCAGATCGACCTTTCGATATCAAGACATATCAAAAAATTTTTTCCCATATATAATTGCGATATAAGATTCAAATATATGAAAAAATATTCTGGGAAAATTTTTGAATCCATACAGGTCGATTCAGTAACTAATCATTATTATGTTGAAATACCAGAATGGGTTGTTAATGATTTTGGTTGGTATGAAGATACTGAAATTGAACTAAACCTAGAAGGTAAAGAAATCCTTATTAAAGAAAGAGAAGATGACTAACTTACGTCCTACATTTCACGTATATGATAAGAACAATAATCCTGTATCTGGATTAATTAATCTTGAAGAGGATGATCTTATTGACAAAATCACAGATCATGAGATAGACTTTAAAGAACATGAAGTTCTAAGAGTTGAAGGTGATGAGGAAATGACAGATGCCTCGTATTAATATTTTTGAAACGCCCCTTTGGATATTTGAAAGTGAAGTCCCTGAAGGAATGCATCAATGGGCATTAGATTTTAAAAGAGAAATTCCTATTGGTAGAAGAAGATCAAATAGGGGAGGTTATCAAAGTGATGCATATAATGGGTTAGAAAATTTACCTGAGGAGTATGAGAAAAGTATAAGAGATACTTTAAAGGATATGCCTGAGTTTATCTTTGGTTGTTGGTGGTTAAACCTTAATTTCAAAGGTAATCATAACATAGCACATACTCATCCAAATAGTGATTTAGCAGTTGTTTGGAATATAACTGATAATCATGGATTATTAAACTTTAGACATCCAGCTGCTCATGAAAGATGGAAGTTATTAAAAGTATTAGGTATGAGTGAGGATTATAATATTAATGCTAAAGCAGGAACAGTTATAGTATTTCCTGCTGATCTTTTACATTTTGTAGCACCACATGAATTAGAAACACCTAGAATAACAATATCAATGAATTTAGGATTAGTATATTAGATTGACATTTACTATATAAACTGATATAATTGAATTGTAATTACAAGACGTTATGGCTAAAGGATTTACAGTAAAAGCAAAATCTCCAGCAGTGAATAAAGCACCCGAATGGGATTATGATAAAGCGAAGGAGTTGGTAAAGGGAAAAAGCATAGTTTTCTGTTTACCTGGCAGAGGAGTAACATATACCTACTTAAAAGCATTTGTACAACTTTGTTTTGATCTAGTACAAGCAGGTGCTAGTATTCAGATCTCCCAAGACTATTCATCTATGGTAAACTTCGCTAGATGTAAGTGCCTTGGTGCTAATGTATTAAGAGGTCCAAATCAAATACCTTGGGATGGTAAGTTAAAGTATGATTATCAACTATGGATTGATAGTGATATTGTTTTTAATACTGAGAAGTTTTGGCAACTCGTATTAATGGATCAAGATATCGCAGGTGGTTGGTATTGTACCGAAGATGGTAAGACTACTTCTGTAGCACATTGGTTAGAAGAGGATGATTTTCGTAGTAATGGTGGAGTGATGAATCACGAAACTATCGAAAGTATATCCAAACGTCGCAAACCTTTTACAGTAGACTATACTGGTTTCGGTTGGTTATTGATTAAGAAAGGAGTCTTTGAGCATGAAGGAATGACTTATCCTTGGTTCGCACCCAAGATGCAGGTCTTTGAATCAGGAGAAGTGCAGGATATGTGCGGTGAGGACGTTTCTTTCTGTCTTGATGCGAAAGAAGCAGGTTTTGAAATCTGGTGCGACCCTCGGATACGTGTAGGACATGAAAAATCAAGAATCATATAATATTCTTATAAAGGGTAAGGTAGCATTTTCTGGTCTTTCAGAATATGAAATGTTTGAGAGACTAGAAGACCTTTCTATAGAATTCTATCAGACAGGTTTACCTCATCCAAGTGATGTAGAAACTGAAACTATTATGGAAAATTAAATGGCGAAAATGAAAAAAAGTCTCAGTGGAGACATGTTTGTAGAGGCAATTCCGAAAAAGTCTCGTCAAGGGAACGGAAAACATTCAAAATACTCTGCTACATCCCGTAACTCGGCTCGTAAAAGGTACAGAGGACAGGGAAAATGACCAAAAGCGTCTCGAAAGAGGCGTTTTTTTAATGCCATAAAATATTTCTTAAGAAAGCAGTATAAATAAATCTAGAAAACTACTGCTAAATGAATGAAAACGAGGATATCCAGAGCATTTAAGGATATTAGTCTATCTTTTAACCCTCATCCCGTCACAGAAGACCTTACATCTATTAAAAATGAGAACGCAATTAAGAAATCTGTAAGGAACTTAGTTCAGACTATTCCTGGAGAAAGGTTTTTTAATTCTATCTTAGGTACTGATATAAGAGGTAGTCTTTTTGACTTCGTTGACTATGGTACAGCATCCGTTATAGAGAAACAAATACAGACTACAATAGAAAATTTTGAACCTAGAGTTGAAAATTTAAATGTAGAAGTGTTTCCTAGACCAGATAGAAACGAATTTGAAGTTAATATATACTTCGATATCATCGGACAGCAGTTTCCTTCTCAAGCATTTCAATACATATTAGAAGCCACTAGATAATATGCCTTTTACTAAGTTTACAAATCTCGATTTCGATCAGATAAAAGAGTCAATTAAGAGTTATCTTCGTGCAAATTCAGATTTTACTGGATTTGACTTTGAAGGTTCTAACTTTTCGGTCTTAATTGACACGTTAGCATACAATACTTACATTACTGCTATTAACTCTAACATGGTTATTAACGAATCCTTCTTGGATTCTGCTACTGTTAGGGAAAATGTTGTTTCTTTAGCACGTAATATAGGTTATGTACCTCGTTCTAGGACTGCTGCTAAGGCAACTATTAACTTTCCTGTAACAGTTGACGATGAAACTGTTCCAGACACGCAACCAATCTACTTAAAAGCAGGTTTAGTATGTACTGGAAACCTAGCAAATAGCACATATAGTTTTTCTATACCTGATGATATAGAAGCAAATATGGTAAAAGATAAGGCTAACTTTGGAACTGCTACCAATCCAATTACAGTATATCAAGGAACCTATCTTTCTAAGGAATTTATTGTTGATGGGTCACTTGATCAAAGGTTTATAATAGATAATTCCTTTATTGATACGTCTACAATCGTTGTATACATCAATACACCTATTTCAACTGGGGTATATCGTACAGGAAAGGGTGTTTTATACAAAAAAGTTGATAATATTTTAAATATTGACTCAAGTTCAGAGATATATTTGATACAAGAGGTGCAAGATGAGAGATATGAGTTACTTTTTGGCGATGGTATCTTTGGTAAGAAGTTAGAAAACGAAGCAAAGATCACTGTACAGTATATTGTTACAGATGGTAAAGAAGGAGATGGTCCAAAGCAATTTATTTTCTCTGGAAGTATAGAAAATGCTGATGGAGTCAGCATGGACTTAAATACAACCCCCTCAATAAACACTGTTTCTCGTGCAAGTAATGGTGGAAACATAGAATCCCTTGATTCTATCAAATACTACGCTCCTAGACTCTATTCAGCACAGTATAGAGCAGTTACAGCAAGAGATTATGAGACAATTATTCAGCAAATCTACCCAAATACTGAAAGTGTATCGGTAGTTGGTGGTGAAGAAATGGATCCACCTGAATTTGGAAGTGTTTTTCTTACAATTAAACCAAAAAATGGTGATTATGTCTCTGATTTTGACAAAAATCAAATACTTTCCGATTTGAAGCAATATTCTTTAACTGGAATCAACCAAAAAATCTTAGATTTGAAAGTTTTGTATATTGAGGCAGAATCATACATCTATTATAACACTGCTAAGGTTGAAAGTATTGATGGTTTGAGAACAGAATGTATTCAGGGTCTTACATCTTACTCTAATTCTATAGATCTTAATAAATTTGGAGGAAGATTTAAGTATAGTAAAGTTTTAACTGTTATTGACCAAATTAGTGATGCAATAACTTCCAATATTACAAGAATAAGGATCAGAAGAAACTTAAATGCTCTTGTAAATCAATTTGCACAATACGAATTGTGTTTTGGTAACAAATTTAATGTTAAACCCGATGGATATAACATAAAAAGCACTGGATTTAAGATTTTAGGTATAACTGATACTGTTTATTTGACAGATATTCCAAATTCTAACCAAAAAACAGGAACAGTAGAGATTGTAAGGGAAGATATAACAGATGGATCAAAAGTAGTGATTGTAAAAAATGCAGGTACAGTAGATTATGTAAAAGGTGAAATAAATCTTACAACTATTAACATAACATCGACTGATAAAGAAAATAATATCATTGAAGTTCAGGCATTTCCTGAATCTAATGATGTTATAGGTCTTCAAGATTTATATTTGAAATTTTCCATTGCTGATAGTTCGATAAATATGGTTAAGGATACAATTACATCTGGGGAACAAATATCAGGTCTTGGATATAAGGTTACATCAAGTTATAACAATGGGGAATTAACAAGAGAATAATATGATCACAACAGGTATTGATAAGAGAGTACAAGTTCAGCAATTAATTGATAATCAACTTCCAGAGTTTATATTAGCTGAAAGTCCTAAAACTGCTGATTTTTTAAAGCAATATTATATTGGACAAGAGTATCGTGGCGGTCCAGTCGATATTAGTGATAATTTAGATCAATATTTAAAGCTAGATAACCTAACTCCAGAGGTAATAACAGGAAGAACAAATTTAGGTGCTGGTGTAACTTCTTGGCTAAATGGAGATGATTATGAGAATACTCAACCAGATGGTGAAGTCATCAAACCAGGTGAACAATATAAGGATATTGTACCAACTATTAACGTTGATAGTACTAAAGGATTTCCTGATCAATACGGTCTTTTTAAGATTGATGATGAAATTATTACATATACTGGATTAACAACCAATAGTTTTACTGGATGTGTTCGTGGATTTAGTGGAATAACTACATATCATGCTGAAAATGCTCCAGGTGAGTTAATTTTCTCTACATCTAGTACTGCGACACATGAGAATGATGCTGTTGTTGTTAATTTAAGTACCCTATTTTTACAAGAATTTTATAAAAAACTTAAAGTTACTTTAACTCCTGGATTAGAAAATGTAGATTTTGTATCTAATCTGGATGTTAGTAACTTTATTAAGGAAGCGAGAACATTTTATGAATCAAAAGGAACTGAAGAATCCTTTAGAATACTCTTTCAAGTATTATATGGTGCTGATCCAAAAGTTATTGACCTAGAAGAATTCTTAATAAAACCATCTTCTGCAAAATATATTAGACGTGAAAGAATAGTTGCTGAGAAATTATCTGGAGATCCTATAAAATTAACAGGTCAAACTGTATTTAATTCTAAGGATTCTCAAACAAGTGCTTCTATATCAGAAGTTGAACTTGTTACAGGTATTCCTGGAACTACTAATGAGTATTATGCTTTAGATATTTTTGTTGGATATGATGATGAAGAATATGTTACTGGAACTTTTAATGTTCCAGGAAAAACCCGTGTTATAGGTGATGTTAGTGTAGGTTCATCTGTTATTACAGTGGATTCTACAGTAGGTTTTGGTGCTACTGGAGTCTTGGTAGCAGGAAATGCTACTGCTGGTATTAATACTAATATTGTCTATACAGACAAAACAATTAATCAGTTTTTAGGAATTTCTACTACAGGTTCACAATCAATTCAATATGATATTTCTTATGGTAATGATTGTAGATCAGATGAGATCATTTATGGATATGAAGGTGGTGATACTACAAAAGATAAGATTGAATTAAGGATTACTGGAGTTTTATCTGAATTTATTTCCGAATCTCAAAATAGATTATCTTTAGAAGGTGAAACAATACTTGTTAAGAGTATTGGTGAAAAAATAGAAGATAATGATTTATCTCGTAAACAGATTAATGCAAATTCTTGGATTTATAATACATCTACAGTATCTGAAATAGATGATAATATTGCAGATACTACTGGTAGTTTTGATTTAAAATCTAAAACTAATAGAACAAGTTTAAGGGTTGGGGATACTGTTGGAATTACAACAAGAAGTAGTAATCCATTAGATCCAGAATTTGAAACTCCATTTAATGGTGGAGATGCTACTGCCATTGTAGAGACCATATCAGGTGATGGTTTTAATGTTTCTCTAAGTGATTCGTTTGATGCAAAAACTGGTGTAGATTATAATTTAAGAAGAGTGTTGAATAAAGCATCTTCTACTTCTGATGTTACTTTTAAATATGGAAATAATTCATTAACAGCAGATATTCAGAATGTTTATAATGAAAATGATGAATATTTGTATGTTGCTACTAATGGATTACCTTCTTATCCTATTACAAAGGGTCTTGCTAAAGTTGGAATTTCTAGTGCGATTGCAGGAGATACAATTCAGGGATATAATTCATCTACAAGAAAGTATTCAATAATATCTTTTAATGAATCCAATATTCCTTTTATAACTGGTGATGAAGTATATTATACTCCAGGAACCATTGATGGTACAAATGCTCTTGAAGGAATCTCTGAAGGAGTATATTTTGTACGGAATGTAGAGTTTAACAAGATTAAATTATATACATCAGCATCTTCTTTAGCGAATCCTTCTGCCACTAGTGTTGAATTTACTGTTAAGGATATTACAGGTTCAGTATTTGTACCTCATACATTTACATTATTAAGGCATTATAACCAACAACTTCACTCACAAGAATTACTTAAAAAGTATCCTATAGCTGCTAATTTGCAAACAGGAGAGAATACAAAGACTCTTCCTGGTCCTATAGGAATGATGATTAATGGTGTAGAGATTGAAAACTATAAATCATCAGATAGTGTCTTTTATGGACCATTAGAGAAATTTTCTGTTATTAGTGGTGGTGAAGGTTATGATATAATCAATCCACCTTCATTAGAAATTGAGGTAGGTGCTGGAACAACTGCATTAGTTCGTCCCGTTATATCTGGACATCTTAGAGAAATTCAAGTTGATCCACAAAATTTTGACATTGAAGATGTTCTTTCAGTAAAAATTACTGGTGGTAATAGTGGTAAAACTATATTAAGACCTGTAATTAAAAAAAGAAATAGAGTATTAGAATTTGATGGTAGACTTATAGGTAATGGTGGTGATGTTGATACTGTTAATGAAACTCTTAGATTTTCAAATGATCATAATTTAGAAAGTGGTCAACCATTAGTTTACAATAGAAATGGTTTCCCTGCATTGGGTATTGGTACCTTTAAAGGAAGTGATTCTGCTGATTATGAAACATTAGAAGATGGTGCAGTATATTATCCTCAAGTTCTTGGAATAAGTAGCGTTTATCTTTTTAAAGATGAATCTGATTATAACGCTGGAATTAATACAATAGGATTTACTAATATAGCAAAAACAGGAACTCACAAATTTACACTTAAAAATGCCAAAAATACTTTAAATTCTATTGCTATAGTAGATCCAGGTGATTTATTTGTAAATAGGAAAATTAATGTTAAGTCTACAGGTATTTCCACTTATACAGATACTATTATCTTTGAAAATCATGGATTTAATGATGGAGAATCTATAGTTTACTCTGGTGGAGAAACTACTGATATTACAGGACTATCTACTTCAATTCAATACAAGGTAATCAAGTTAGATGATGATTCATTTAGGATTGCAAATGCTGGAGTAGGTGGAACTATAACAACGAATTATGATCAAAATAATTATACAAAATTTACAACTAAGGGATCTGGATTACAGTCATTTAATTATCCTGATATTACAGTTACTGCAGAAGTAGTATATTCTACTGGTATAACAACTGAAACTGTTAAATTAACTCCTGTTATTGATGGAAAAGTAATAGATGCTTTCCTTTATGAAAAAGGAACATCATATGGTACTGAGGGTGTAATAAATTATCATAATAGACCAGAAATAACTTTAAAAAATGGTATTGGTAGAGCAGATAAAGATATTAGTCCTGCTATAGTTCCTATTATTGAAAATGGGAAGGTTGTAAAGATTAGAATTGATTCTGGTGGAGATGAGTATTATTCTACTCCTAATTTATCAATAGAAGGTGATGGATATAGTGCTAAGATAAGACCTATTATTGATAGGAATGTAGGATCAGATACTTACTTAAAAATAGTTGATACTGTAATACTTAACGGTGGAACAGGGTATAGTACAAGTAAAACCTCAATTAAAGTTACACCTGCAGGAAAGAATGCGATATTTGATACTGATGTTAGAAAATTGTCATTATGTGGTATACAATCAACAAGACCATATAACGTAAGATATACTGATGAAGTTATTACACAGTCTGTACATGGTCTCAGATACGCTGTAGTGGGTTATTCTACTGATGTAGGTAAAGAATACTTTGGAGATCTTACAGAAGGTCACTCACCTATTATAGGATGGGCTTATGATGGTAATCCAATATATGGACCTTATGGATATACAGATGCTTTTGATAGTTCTACCGTTAGTCTTTTAAGACCAAGTTATAGTTTAGATGTTTCTAAAGTTGAAAATAGACCAGGAATAACAACTTTTGCTGCAGGAACTTTTGCAGATGATTATTCTTATGATGCTTCTGGAGATTTGGATGAACATAATGGTAGATATTGTATAACACCACAATATCCTGATGGTGTATATGCTTATTTTGTAGGTGTTAATACTGCTTCTACTGGAAAATTAGAACCAGTTTTCCCATATTTTATTGGGCATACTTATAGATCACTTCCTGTAGTTTTAGATCCAGAAGATAAAATTACACAATCATTAGATTTTAACTCTTCAGATTTAGTTAGAAATACCTTCCCATATAAAGCTGCTGTTAAGTATTCATCAACATACTTTATAGAATCGGATGATATCGTTACACAATCTTCAATTGTAGAAGCAGTTTCTCAAGGGGATGTAGAATCTCTTGATATCATAAAATCTGGAGATAATTATAAATCTGGTGATAGTTTAGTCTTTGATGACACGGGGACTAATGGAAATGGTTTAAGTGCTATTGTTAAAAATATAGAAAGTCCAGAGTTATCTGTTATTGAAACTGAATATACTTCATTTACTGGTGTTCAGTTTACATGGAAAGATTCTAATAAAATATCTGCATACTTTACAGAACCTTCTGATTTAGCAATTAATACTCCTATTATAGTTTCTGGATTATCAACTGCCATTAAAAATCTTGACGGAAATCATGTACTTGGAATTACTACTGAAAATACAATTCTTTATAAAGAAGTTGCTTTAAATGGAACTGCAGGAATTATAACTGATATTTACGTTGGTAGAACTTCACCCTTAATTTCTGTTGGTAGTACCATTGGTATCGGTACAGAAACATTATCAGTTCTTAATAAGTTTGAAGATAGAAATGTTTTAAGAGTTAAGAGAGGTGTTACTGGAACTGCTCATACAATTTCTACTGAAGTTAAGTTAATACCAAGAACTATTACATTACCAATAAAAACTGATTACTTTGTATCCAAGTTAGATGATGTTGTTTACTTCAATCCCAAACAGTCTTTTGGTTTGGGGGGAGTTGCTGGAGTATCAACCTCAGTATATGTTTCTGTAGGAGAAACTGCTAGTCAAGTCTCTGTTCCTACTCAAAGTCTTTACTTACCAAAGCATCCATTTAAGACTGGTCAATTAATAACTCTTACAAAAGCACTTAGTGGTGGTAACATTGGTGTTTCAACAGATGGAAGTGTTGTTGCTGGATACAGTATACCTATTTCTGGAACTAGTCAGGATCTTTATGTTATTAATAAATCTGAAGATTATATTGGAATAGCAACTCAACTTTCAGATTTAAGATCTACAACTGGAAACCTTGCAGGTGGATTATTCTTCTTAAGTGCTAATACTAATAGTTTTGAATATACTTTTGAATCTAATTTGACTCAAGTAACAGGAACAGTTGAAAAAATAGATACAACTGTTTCAGTTTCAACAAATCATAATCTTTTAGGTAATGATGTTATTAAACTATCATTAAAACCTGATCAATCAGTTGGTATCGGTACTTCAGCAGGAGTTACATTAAAATATAATGCATTAACAGAAAAATTATTAGTTAATCCTGTATTATTCACTTCTGCTGGTGTTAATACATCTACAGATATTTTAACTATAAATTCTCACCACTTTAAAACTGGTGATAAGGTATTTTACAGTACTGGTATTGGTGTCACGGATTTTGAAACAATTGAAGGGGTAACTACTAATTCATCTTATTTTGTCTATAGAATAGATGATAATAATATTCAATTAGCGGATACTTATTATGATGCTACAAAATATCCACCACAGATCAAGAGTTTAGTATCGGTTGGTGGTACTGCACAAGAATTATCATCAATAAATCCACAAATTCATGTTGTTAGGAATAATGATTTAGTATTTGATGTTTCAGATACATCTTTATCTGGATATGAATTTAATTTATATTATGATCATGATTTTGGTAATAAATTTGTATCTATTGGAAATACATCTATAATCAGTGTTGCTAGAGATGGTACTGTAGGTAGTGGAGTAACAGCTACTGTTACATTGAAATATAATAAAGACAATCCATTAAATTTATTCTACAATTTAGAAAAATCTGGATTTATTAGTACTTCGGATATTGATGTTAAGAATGGATCTAAGATCCTTTATACCAATAGTGATTATGAAGGTACATATTCAGTTGCTGGTATTGGAAGCACTACTTTTACTATCCAATTAGATAAAAAACCAGAATCTCTTCGCTACGATTCTTCAACTACAGATATTTTTAAATATTCTACAAATTCACCAACAGCAAGAGGACCTTTAAATGAACTTAAAATAGATTTTGCTGGAGTAGGATACAAACAAATGCCAAAATTTGTAAGTATTGCTTCTACTCAGGGAACAAATGCTGAAGTATTACCTAGATCTTCTACTGCTAATCAAATAAAAGGTGTTACTATTAATAACATTGGTTTTGAATATGCTTCAGATAAGACTTTATTACCCGTAGCAAGATTATCTCCAGTTATTTCATTAAAAGATTATGGTATACTTAAGAGTTTAGATGTTGTTAATGGTGGTAAAGGATTTCTTTCTAATCCTACAATAGTCGTAATTGATAAAATTACTAGAGAAGTTAATACTTCTGGATATCTACAACCAAATGTAAGTCCATCAACACAGTCTATTGAAAGTATTGATATTATATCTGCACCTAAAGGATTAAATATTCCCGAATTAATAACTGTTGATAATACAAATGGTGTTTCTGTTACTAATGTAGCAATTGGTGATACCATAGTTACAGATACTCAAAGTGGAATTGTAACAGTTACTTTAGGAACTCCAATAGTTGGATTTACAACAGCTCCATTTAAAATAGGCGAGGAATTTTTTGCCGAAGGATTTGAAAATGAGTATGGAAATACTTTTAACTCTGCATCTAATGGTTATAAGTTATTTACGGTAACCAACACTTATATTAGCAAACCATCAGCATTAACTCTTAATCCTTATCAATTTGAATTTAATATTAAGGATATTGCAAATAATCCAGGACTTACTAAAACGAATCAAACTTTTGCTAGTGTTGTTAATAAAGATAAACTTCCTCAATTTACACTTGTTCAAGAAGCAGCACCATTTATTGAAGGTGAAACTATCTTAGTGATGGATGCTGATAAGATATATCAAGATGTTGGTCTTAAATTAGATAAAATTTCTAATGATTATATTAAATTGGTTGGTCAATATGATCTTAAGGTAAATGATAAAATTAAAGGAACATATACTGGATCCCTAGCTTCTATTAATACATTATATGCAAACACAGGTGAATTTAAAGTTGATTATTCATCTAAGAAAACTAAGGGTTGGTTTAATAATGTTGGAAAATTAGATGAAGACTATCAGGTTATTCCAGATAATGATTATTATCAAAATTTATCATATACTATTCAAAGTCCAATTGAATATGAAAAGTTAGTAAGTCCAGTCAATAGATTACTTCATACTGCAGGGTTAAAGAATTTTGCTGATACTGGTATTACTTCTACTTCATCTTCTGGATTATCAACTGCAGTTGATGCAACAACAATAACTCGTGATTTAACATCAGATAATAGAGTTGATATTATCAATAGTTTTGATTTAGTATCTGATATTGATACTCTTACTAATCCAGAAAGATCAAAATATATCAGATTTAGTACTAAAGAACTTGTAAATTACTTTAAGTGTGAAACTAATAATGTCTTAGAAATTGATAATATTAATACACAGTTTTCTAATGCAAGTAATAATATTAAAACAGATGGTAAATTGGAACTTACCAATACTTTTGGGAGATTCTTAGTACAAGCAACAGTGCCTAGCAGTATTATATCTGGTCGTACAAAGGATAGTATTCAACTTACAGAAATTATTACTAATGTAGATTTTACCAATAAGGATGTTTATACAATTCAGAAAGGATCTTTATTTGGAGATCAGGTTGTAGATAACAAAACAGGTCTTGTAGATATTATTGGAGATGTAGATTTTAATGATTTATATTCTTTAAAATTTGAACCAACAGATATTTACACAACTGACCTTGATATAAAAATCTATGAAACATCTCTTGTTGGAACTGGAGTAGGAACAACTAGTTTTGGTTTTGTTAGTTTAGAAGGATTTAGTGAAGAAGTCAGTGCAGGTACTGTATCTGGTCCTACCACTGCTATTATGGCATCTGCTAATATTAATAATTTAGATGCATATTTTGCATCTGTAGAAGTACATGATACTTATGAGAATACAAATAAGATTACTGAACTTTATGTAACTCATGATGGCACTAATTCATATATTTCAAGTTATGATTTTGAAACTACGACTAGTGATGCTATAGGTACATTTACATCCAGTATTGATTCTGGTATCCTATCATTAAAGTTTGAAAATGATAATACTTCTAATCCAGTTTCAGTTAAATCTAAGATTGTGGGAATTGGAACAACTGCAGCAGGTATAGGAACATATAGGTTTAATACTTCTGCTCAACCTGCAGGGTCTGAAAGATCATTAAGGGTACAATCTTCATATAATAGAGTTTCTGCTGCAGCAACAATTCTTGAATTTGATAAAAATACAGTTTCTAGTGCAAGTAATATAATAAGGGTCTCTATAGGAAATACAAGTGCTATCCATCAAGTGATAATGGCACATGATACTACTGATGCACTTTATATGCAGTATCCATTTATATCCATTGGTAGCACTTCTGGAAATATTGGTCTTGGAACATTTACTGCCCAATTAAATGGAAATGATTTTGAATTAGTATTCCATCCAGATGCATCTGGTGAAATACAGGTACAAACTTATAGTGAAGTTATTAATTCTGGATTTGATTTAATTAATGTTGCTCCTGATCATGTGTATGGTCCTGCAGTAGATGAACTATCACTTTTACAATATGATGCATTAAATGGTAGTAGATCAGATAATAGGAACTTTGTATTAAATCATGATGGATTACCAATTTTTGCAAGATACTTTAATCCTTCTGAAACTGATTCCTTTATTCCAGGCACAGGAACATTTAATCTTACTAATAACTTCTTTAATGCTAATGAAAGACTGGTCTATACTCCAGGATCTTCTATAGAAGGAATTGGTACTGGTAGATTATTAATGTCTGATGGAAATCCATTACCAGAAGAAGTTTATGTAAAATCAGGTCTAGTAAATTCAGATAGTTTCCAATTATCTCTTACTAGAGATGCAAATGGAGTAGCAGGAGCAGCAGTAACATTTATTGATTATCCATATGATGCTCCAATGGGAATTGGTACTGGTAATTATCATAGACTTGAGATGTTTAAGAAAAACTCCAAGACTTTAATTACTTTAGATAATATAATCCAATCACCATTAGCATATTCTCCAATTACAACTACACTTTCAGGTAATGTGGGTGGTCAAGTAGGTGTTTCTACTGATATAATCACTCTTGCTGGTATTTCTTCTATACTTCTTAATGATATCTTAGAAATAGACAATGGATCAGGTGGTAAAGAATTTGTTAAAGTAAAAAATGTTGGATTAGGAATAACAAATAAAGGTCCGATAACAGAAACAGGATCTTTGAATATGCTTGAAGTTGAAAGAGGATTTGTTGGAACTGCTGCAACAATTCATGATGATGGTGATACAGTTAGATTGTATAGAGGTGCTTATAATATTGTTGGAGATAGAATTTACTTTAGTGAAGCACCAAGGGGTCAAAATGAAACAGCGAAGAATAAATCCAACCGTAGTGCTGGTAGATCATCCTTTAGTGGTAGAGTTTATCTAAGACAAGATTATCGTCTTAATAAGGTATATGATGATATATCAAATGAATTTACTGGAATTGCTCAAACATTCACAACTCTTGTAAGTGGAGTCAATACTACAGGTATTACTACAGGAAGCACTTTCCTTACAATGAATGGAATATTCCAGAGACCAACTACTGCAGAAAATCCACTTAATAATTATGATTTTATAGAAAATAGCACAGTAGGAGTTACTAGTTTTGTATTTAGTGGAATCACTTCTACAAATGGAACACTTATTGTTCTTGATGATATGATAAATCAAAACCAACTACCAAGAGCTGGTCAAATTATATCAATTGGTTCTAGTGGTGGACTTGGTATTGCTCCTTTAGTTGGTGCTTATTCAACTGCTGTTACTAACACTGTAGGAACTATTACTGGTGTTGGAATTGGTTCTACTGATTTCCAAGGATCTGGATATAATTTTGAAGGTAGTGTTTCTATTGGAGTAACAGATGTTGCTTATGAGCATAGATTTATAAGTGTTGATACTAATGCAGTTACAGTTAATCCTAATGGTATTGGTGCATATTCATCATTAACACCTACAGACGCAACCTTTAAATCTGATAGTGGTGAATTAACATTAATTAAAGATGATCATGGACTTATAACATCTGATTCATATACAGCAACTACTGGAACTTTCTATGATGGAACTGTAGGTATATTAACTGTTAAATTGACTGCATCACCAAGTCCAGCACTTGCAGTTGGTCAAATAGTCAATATCACTGATGGTGGATTGACATTTACATGTGCTGAAGACAGTGATGCATCAAACCATCCTTATCCAAGATCTACGGATTATATGTCCGATAGATGGGTTCCTATCACAGCCGTAAGTGGTGGTGATACATTTGAAATAAATGTTCTTGAGTATACTCCTTCTTCAAATACTACTACACATGCTTGGGTAAGTGCACTTCCAAATTCTATTAAGAGATCTGCAAATACTGTTGGTATTGCAACTACTTCTATGGCATTTAAGTGTTCTAGTGATTACTATAAGAGCACACAATATTATCCACGTTTAACTGATGAAGCTAATGGTGCATGGTTGAATATTAAGACTGCAACTTCAGATTCTATTACAGTTGGTGTTGGATCTGCTGGTGGTGGAGGTACTGGTGCTGTTATAACTGCTACTGTTATACAAGGAAATGCCCATACTTATGTAAGTGGTCTATCAAGTTCTATATTAGTTGATAATGCAACTTATTATAGTCCAAGTGGATTGAGTAATCTATATGATGCAGTAAGTGGTATTTTAACGGTTACTGTAGATAATGCTCATGGTATGAGTGCAGCAGGTCTTCAAACAGCAACAGCTGCTGTATATGATCCAGTAGTTGGTATTATAACCATTACAACTAATGGTGCTCATGGATATAGCACTGGTAACTATGTTAAGATTGAAGAAAATTCTTTAACATTCACATGTGCTCAAGATGGTGATCAAACACAACATACTTATCCTAGATCATCTGATCCAATTTTCAATAAGTGGATACAAATTCAAAATGCTTCTGGATCTACTTTTGAGATTCAAGTATTAGATTCAGCACCTTCAACTAATACATCAGTGCATACTTTTGTATCTGGAACTGTTAGTGGTATACAAAAAGCAAATAATGTTGTAGCAATTTCTACGAATGCATTCACATTTACATGTGATCAAGATAATAATACTAGTGAGCATTCATACCCTAGAGAGAATAAGGAAAATCCAGGATCAGATCCTGCATATAAGGCAACAATAGGTGTTGAATCTATAGTTAGTTCAACTTCATTCACATTAAATGTTGGTAAATCACCTGCTCATAGTGGTGGTGGAATAAAGATGACTATCAGTGATGGTGGTAAGGGATATGTAAATCCAAGAATTTTAACACCATCCACTGCATATGAAAATCTTGATATTCAAGGATTGACAAGATTAGGTTTAGGATCAACCACAGAAACAGGAACTGCACTTAGATTAGACCTTAAAGTTGGTGCTAGTTCTACAACTGGAATAGGTTCTATTTCTTATGAAGTTAAAGATTTTGGTATATCTAGATCTGGATTTGGATTTAGAAAGGGAGATACTTTTGTACCTCTTGGAATAGTAACTGATAGATATTTCTCTTCACTTCTAACACCTTTAGAATTTAGTGTTAACCAAGTCTTTACTGATAAATTCGGTTCTTGGAATGTGGGTGAATTTGATTATATTGATGATATTACAAATCTTCAAGATGGAGTTAGAAGGAGATTCCCATTAAATTATAAAGGAGAATTGGTATCATTCCAAAGAGGTGATGATGCATCTATAGACCTACAAGCACTTTTATTGATCTTTATTAATGGTGTTATGCAGGTTCCTGGTGAGGCATACATCTTTGGGGGAGGAACAAGTTTTGTATTCACTGAAGCACCAGATGAATATGATGATGTTTCTATTTTCTTCTACAAAGGAACTAATGGTGTAGATGTTACTTACACTGATGTTGTCGAAACATTAAAATCAGGTGATGATGTAGAAGTTAATAAGAAGAATTATCTCTCTGGAAGTGTTAATCAAGAAAAGAGAACAATTAGTGGAATATCAACTTCAGATCAAGTTGAAACTAATTTATACTTTGGTAAAGGTATTGATGAAGATACCCTCAGACCATTAACTTGGTTGAAGCAGAAAGTTGATAAGACTATCAATGGTAACGTTGTTTCTAAGGCAAGACCTTCTATTGAACCATTAGTATTCCCTAATGCAAGAGTAATTGGTGATTTAACTGCTGTTGATACGGAAGTCTTCCTCGATTCTACTGAATTATTTAATTATGAGAATAAAAATATTGGAGCATTAATAGTTAATGAAAATCAAACCTTAACAGGAGCTGCACTTACTGCTAATGTTTCTGCTGGTGGTACTGTTAGTTCTGTTACCATTGTTAATGGTGGTAGTGGATTTAGTACTACTACAGTTCCAGTATCATTCTCTGCACCAGGAGTAAAGATTGCTGCAGGTGTAGGAACTACTGCTACTGCTACTGCTACAATAACAAATGGATCGATTGCTTCAATCCATATTACAAATCCTGGTCTTGGATATGTTAGTGGTCAAGAACCTGAAGTTATTGCTCCTCTTCCTGTTCTTCAGAGAGAAACTGTTACTAATATTGAACCTGCTAATATTAAAGGTTTCTCTGGAATAGTTACAGGAATAACAACAGCATTTGGAAGTGGTGGCACAGGAACATTAGCACTTAAGTTCTTCCTTGAAAAAGAAACTGGTGATTTTACAACTTTATTAAATGGTTATCCAATTTATGTTTATAATACTTCGATTGGAACTGGAGTGACATCTATAGATGGAACTGCACCTGGTGGTAATGCTGCAGTAGTAGGAATAGGAACTACATATTTGGATAATATATATTATGTAAGATCTATTAATAGATCTACAAATAGAGCAGACTTTATTGCAGATGTTGATTCTAATTCAACTAGCATTATAGGTATAGGAACAACTGGTGAAGGATCTGGTAATTTCTCTTGGGGTAGATTATCTGGATTCTCTAGAGGTTCTAATCCAATATCAATTGGAGTAACTTCTAAGACTGTTAACGTAGGATTAACAACCTTCCCAAGAGTTCAAAGAAGGAACGTTGGTATTAGAAATACTGGTGCATTAAACGATCCTGCATAAATTAGTATAAATAAAGAAAAAAAGCTATAGAAAATGGCGGCTATTGTAACAGATCAATTTAGAATCAATAATGCTAGTAATTTTTTGGGGGATGTTAATGACTCCTCAAATTCTTATTATGTGTTTGTAGGACTATCAAATCCTGGTGTTAGTAATCGTTTTGGTAGAGAAAAAGATGATGCTACTTGGAATGCTAACCCACCAAATCCAACGGATGATTTTAATTATCTAAATCATTCTAAAGATACGATGGTCTTTGGTAAAAAGATTAGTACTGATAATATACGAAGAGTTATTAGAAAGGTAACTTGGACTAATGGAACTAGGTATGAAATATATCGTCAAGATTATAGTGCTACTAATCAATCTCCTGTAACTGATTCTTCTAGATTATATGATGCTAATTATTATGTAATTAATAAAGATTTTAATGTTTATATTTGTATTCAAAATGGATCAAGTGGTATTAATACAGAAGGAAATAGATCTCAAAATGAACCAACATTTACAGGATTAGAACCATCTAGAGCATCTGGTGATACTGATGATGGTTATATTTGGAAATATCTATTTACAGTAGCTCCAAGTGATATTATAAAATTTGACGCAACAGAGTTTGTACCTTTACCTAATGATTGGTCATCATCTAATAATGCCCAAATAGCAGCAGTTAGAGATAATGGAAATTCTGATGTAAATAATAATCAGATTAAGAATGTATACATTGCAGATCAAGGTAATGGATACGCTGGTTCTAAAGGTCAAGAATTTAATATTGTTGGTGATGGATCTGGCGGTAAAGTTGTTGTTGATGTAGTTAATACTAAAATAGACAAAACACAAGTTTCTGTGGGTGGTAAAGGATACACTTATGGAATGGTTGATTTAAGTAGTATTTCATCAGCAGCATTAAGTGGAGGAACTCCTGCAAAATTAATTCCAGTTATACCTCCATCAAAAGGTCATGGTTATGATTTATATAAAGAATTGGGTGCTGATAGAATTTTGGTATATGCTAGATTTGACGATTCAACAAAAGATTTTCCAATAGATACTAAATTTGCACAAATTGGAATTATGAAGAATCCAACATCTATTGGATCTACTCAGATATTCACTGATAATCAATTTTCTTCAGTATCTTCATTGTATTTGGATGATTTTCCAACTACAACAACAATTAGTGTTGGAGATATTATGACTCAAGACATTAAATCTGGTAATGTTGTAGTGGGTCAAGCAAGAGGATATGTTGTATCATATGATGTTATATCAGAAGATACACCAAAGATTGCTGTTATGAAGTACTATCAAGATAGATCTTTATACTTTAATCAAACAACTGGAGATCAAACTGATACAGGTGATATTACTGAATTAGCTAATTCTTCAGGTACAGTATATAATTTCCAATCATCTGTTTCAGAACTTATTAAGCAAGAGGGCGGTAGTGGATGGTCTGTAAGGATCAATACTGGTTTCTCTGGAATTACTACTAATCCTACTGGAAATAAGATTGTTGAACTAGGTACTGAATTTACAGATGGCATCGCTAGTTCTGAGATAAATAATGAGTCGGGTGATATAATCTATCTGGATAATAGACCATTAATCAGTAGAGATGCAAGACAAAAAGAAGACATTAAGGTTATCCTGGAATTTTAAAACATGTCATTACAGAAAACTAACTTAGATATAAGTCCTTATTATGATGATTTTGATGAGGCAGATAATTTTTACAAGGTTTTATTTAGACCAGGAAGACCTGTCCAAGCACGAGAACTAACAACTCTCCAATCAATTCTACAGAATCAAATAGATTCATTTGGAAGTCATATATTTAAGGAAGGATCATTAGTCATTCCTGGAAGTGTAGTATATGATGACAAATATTATGCTGTTAAATTAGATTCAGAACATCTTGGTCTTCCAGTTTCTTTATATGTAAAAGAATTAATAGGAAAAGAACTAAAGGGTCAAAATTCTGGGGTAAAAGTTTTAGTTAATGATTATAAATTAGTATCAGATTCTGATGACATTACAGATTTAACTCTTTTTGTTAAGTATTTAAGTGCAGATAATAAAAATGTAGATTCAGGTTTAAGTGATGGTGAACTTTTACTTGCTGAAGAAGATATTGTTTATGGAAATACTACTATTAGTAATGGGGATAGTGTAGCTAATTTAATAGAATCTGGTGCAACTGCAGTTGGTAGTGCAGTTAAAATGTCTGCTGGAGTTTATTTTATTAGAGGAACTTTTGTAGACGTTTCTGCAGATACTATAATTCTAGATCCATATGATAATACTCCAAGTTATAGGGTTGGATTAAATATTTTAGAAACTATTGTTACTGCAAAAGATGATCCTCAATTATATGATAATGCTAGGGGATTTTCTAATTATGCTGCTCCAGGTGCAGATAGATTAAAAATTACTACTACACTAGCAAAAAAATCTCTTACAGATTTTAATGATACTAATTTCATTGAAATAATTAAACTTAGAGAAGGTGAATTAAAGAAAGTTCAAGATTTTTCAATATATAACGAAATTAATAAGTATTTTGCGGCAAGAACTTATGAAGAATCTGGAAATTATTCATTAGGTAATGCTAGACTTAATGTATTAAATTCTTTAAATGATTTAATAACTAGTGATGGTGTTTATACAGACAAGCAAATCACTGAACAAGGAAATATTCCAAGTGAAGATTTGGGTTGTGTTGATATTGATCCTATAACAGCATACGTTAAAGGGTATCGTGTTGTTAGACCAGGTGGTGAAATTTTAGATTTTGATAAACCTAGAGATACAGAATCTGCAGAATCCGCAAAACTTGATTATGAACTTGGTTCTTTAATTAGGGTTAATAATGTAAGTGGAACACCTTTTGTTGGTTTAAATAATGCTACTAATTTAGTTAAATTGCAAAGTGATGTAAAACAGTCAGCATTTCCTACATCAGCATCTGGTACAGAAATTGGTGTTGCGAGAGTATATTCATTTGGACTTAGAAATACTCCATATCAAGATACTGCTAGTGAATGGGATTTATACTTATTTGATATTCAAACATATACTACATTAACAATTGGAGTAGCATTAAATGCTAATCAAGCTCCTATTAGTACATTTGTTCGTGGTGTTAGTAGTGATGCTACAGGATATTTGCAAGTTGCAGCAAGTGGAACAACTACTTTAACTCTATCACAAACTTCAGGAACATTTCTTGTTGGAGAAAGGATTTTAATTAATGAAAAAGAAGAATTTAGTAGATCTATTACTGCTGTTAGACAGTATGAAACAAATGATATAAAATCTATATATCAGGATTCTAGTTCATTTACAGGAATTGCTGCTGATTTCTCCGCTAATACCGTTTTAAGAGAAACTTCTGTTCCAGGATGGCCTGCAAATGCTACAGTTAATGTAACAGCTAATAGTGCTACTGGTAAAGCCACGACTGGTGAAATAGTGTCACCAGGAAATAGATTTAATGATATTAAAGTAGGAACACTAGTTAAGTATACAGCACAGGTAGGATATGCAGGTGTTGCATATACTTCACCAAATCTTAATAAAGTTACTGAAGTAAGTGTTGGTAATACAAGTATAAGAGTAGCAGAAGTTCCTGAAGTAATTGGAGTTACAGCTGGATTTGTGGGAGTTGCTACAGGAGTTGCTCTTTCTATAGTAAAACCTCAAATAATAAGCAATGAAGAGTCTGGTCTTTATGCCACATTAGATATACCTAATGTTTCTGCGGTTGATTTATCATCTTCAGAATTAGAAATATCTGCTCAAGTATTAAATAAAACTCCATCTAGTGGTTCATTAGTTATTAATGTTACGGAGGTAACTGGAATAACCAGTGCATATTTTAGTAACTTTGATACTCAAAAGTATTCAATTAGTTATAGTGATGGATCTATAGAGAATTTAACAAGTGAACAATTTAGTAGACAACAAAATGGTAGTAGAGTTACTTTCACTGGTTTAAGTAATACTGCATGTACTGTTAATGTTACTTTAGAAAAACAATCAATAAAAGATAAACTTAAAGAATTTAATAGAAGTACTCAACTTGTTGTTAATAAATCTTCAGGTATTAGCACTAATATTAGTGGATTAACAACTAGTAATTTCTATGGATTAAGAGTACAAGATAAAGAAATATCTTTAAATGTTCCTGATGTATGTAATGTTGTTTCTGTTCTTGAATCTAAGGATACAACAAGTCCTACATTAGATAAATTAGTCTTTATCTCTGGACTTGGGTTAGATGTAAATTCAGTAGTTGGAGAAAAGGTTACAGGTGATGAGAGTAATGCTGTTGCTCAAATTGTATCAAGAGATAATGCAACTACAATCGCAATAGCATATTTAAATTCTAATAAATTTATTCTTGGAGAAATAGTTACTTTTGATGAATCAAGAATTGTTACTACTCTACAAAATGTAACTTTAGGTAATTATTCAAATATAACAGGTAATTATATTTTAGATAAAGGTCAAAGAGAACAGTTTTATGACTATTCACGATTGGTAAGAAAGAGAAATCTTGCAGCACCATCTAGAGAGTTATTGGTAATTTATAATAATTACACTGTTCCATCTAGTGATACTGGAGATGTATTTACTGCTAATTCATATACTAAAGATAGATACACCTATGATATTCCTACTTTAGGTAAGGACACAAGAGCAACTGATACACTTGATTTTAGACCAAGAGTATCTGAATTTAGTTCTACAACCAAATCACCATTCGCATTCACAAGTAGAGATTTTAGTGGTGATGGTGCTACATCTACTTTAGTTGTATCCCCTGAAGCTGATTCTACTTTAGGATATAGTTGGTATTTACCAAGAATTGATAAGTTAATTCTTACTCCTGGAAAAGAAAGAGATGGAGAATTTTCATTAATTAAGGGTGTTCCTTCATTAACACCTAAGGAACCTTTATTAATTGATGATGCAATGCATATTGCAACAATTCATCTTCCTGCATATTTGTATAATCCAAAAAATGCAAAAATATCTCTAATTGATAATAAGAGATATACAATGAGAGATATTGGAAAAATTGATAAGAGAGTAACAAATTTAGAAATAGTTACAAGTTTAACTATGCTTGAACTTGATACTAAGTCTTTACAAGTTAGAGACGCTACTGGTGATAGATTCAAGTCTGGATTTTTTGTAGATGATTTCAAAGATACTCTTAGAATGGATAAATCTAATTTAGATTGTCGAGTTGATATTGATACTAATACTGATGAAATGATTGTTCCATTGAATAAGTGGACTAATTCCCCAGAATTAGGTTTAAATCCATCAATCAATTATGGGACTGCAGATTTTAGTACTAATTTAGATTTATTAGATCCTAATTGCCAAAAAACTGGTGATTTAATTACATTGAAATATAGTTCAACCTCATGGATTGAAAATACTCAAGCAAGTAGAATTGAGAATGTTAATCCATTTGAGGTAGTGATTTTCAGAGGTAGGATGAAACTTTCTCCATCCTCAGATACTTGGTCAAGAGATATAGAAGTTGATGGAGGAACTGTTACCCAAGAAGGTGATACGGCAGGAACATCTGTAGATACGGTTTTAACAAGTAGTGTAGCCGATACATTCATGAGATCCCGAAATGTTGCATTTAATACATTCGGATTAAAACCAAATACAAGATATTACCCATTCTTTGCTGGAAGATCTAATGTTGATATAATTCCAAAACTACTTGAAATTACAATGGTTTCTGGGTCATTTGAAGTTGAAGAAGAAGTTGAGGGAACATTAGATGATGGTACTAGATTAATAACCTTTAGAGTAGCTCAAGCAAATCATAGAACTGGTCCTTATAATGCTCCAGAGACCGAATTTACGACTAATCCATATGATACTTCTGTTAATATTTCATCCTCTTATACTGAATCTTCTACTATTTTAAATGTTGATACTCTTGCTTTAGCAAAAGATGCTCAGGGAGATTATTATGGAAGAGTACAAACTGGATTAAAACTAGTTGGACAAACATCTAATGCTCAAGCTACAATTTCTAATATTAGATTAATTGCTGATAATCTTGGAAATGTATTAGGTTCATTCTTTATCAGAACTCCAAATGAAGGTGATGCTTTAATTTGGGGAGCTACACCAGGATTAAGATTTGAAAATGGATCAAAAACCTTTAGATTAACATCTAGTGAGACAAATGCTAATCCATTACCTGGAGATGAAGATACTTCAGCAGGTATAACTCGTGGTCAAGAAACATACACCACTAATGGAATGATAGATGTCTATACAAAAACTACACCCATCATTAGGGAACGTCCAAGACCAGAACCAGAATATACTGATCCATTGGCACAATCATTTACTGTTGATGAAACAGGTGCTTTCTTATCAGAATTAGATCTATATTTTGCTGAAAAGGATCCTGTACAAAAGGTAACTGTTCAAATAAGAGATGTTGAGTTAGGAACACCAACTAATCAAGTAGTAGCAGATTATGCTGAAGTTGATTTAGATCCTTCTCAATTAGATGCTAATGGAGATTCTATTATTAAAACTTCTACAGATGCTTCTGTTCCAACTAGAGTTACCTTCCCGTCTCCAGTTTATTTGGAAGCAGGTAAAGAATATGCAGTGGTTATTTTAGCACCAAGTACTACTAAGTATAAGTTATGGATTGCTAGAATGGGTGAAGCAACTATAGAAACTGTTGGTCTTGGTGAAGGAGAACAGGCAATAATTAGTAAACAGTATCTTGGTGGAAGTTTATTTAAGTCTCAAAACGGAACTATTTGGTCACCAAGTCAGTTTGAAGATCTTAAATTTACTTTATATAAATGTGCATTTATTGAAAACACAAATGCTGATTTAACATTTTATAATTCAGCAATAGGATCGAATATGAAGCAACTATTACAATTGCCTCAAAATAATCCTATAAAAACGTATCCAAGAAAGTTACGTGTAGGATTTGATGATGTTGATATTGATGCACCTATGGCACTTGACGATTTTAAGCCACAAAAGAGATTTAGTGCTTGGGCTGGTGGTTCTGGATCAGGTGTTCCAGCAGACGCAAATGGATACTTTGAACAAGTTGGTGGTGATATTGCATCTGTGAGTATTACTGGTGTTGGAACTGGATTTGAACCAAGTTCAACATATACTGACGTACCTATGTACAATATAACAGGTCAAGGATCTGGTGCTGTGGGTGTTGTTACAACAAATGCTAGTGGTGGTGTAGATAGTGCAGTTATTAATTTTAGAACAACTGGAACTGGTTATGCTACTGGTTATGTTGTTGGTGATGTTATTGGATTTACAACTGAGAGTTTAGGTACTGATAAGAAAGGTTCAGATGCTACACTAACTGTTACTGCTAATCATCATTTAAATGTATTATATCTAACTGATGTTCAAGGTGAATCGTTTACGAATGGTAATGATTTAATAGTTGAAAGATCAGATGGAACTTATTCAGTAGGTGTTGGAACTACAGCAGTAAAAAGTTCTGCAGTTGTTAGTGATCTTTATAGTGGTAATGTAATTGAGATTCATCAATACAACCACAGTATGGTTTCTACAAGCAATAGAGTTAGTGTTAGAAATCTTGCACCAAATACTGTTCCTGTTAATTTGACTGCTGCTTTGGCCTCTGATGGTACTGCAATTACTGTTGGTGCTGGTAATACTTCAACGTTTACTACATCAGAAGGAATATCAACCACTAAAGGTTATGTGAAGGTTGGAGATGAGGTTATATATTATAGTGCTATAACTAGTGATGGTTTAACTGTAGGAACAAGAGGATTTGGTGGTACTTCTCAAAGCAATCATGCAGTAGGTGATCAAGTCTTTAAATATGAACTTAATGGTATTTCTTTAGTAGGTATCAATACTGATCATGATATGCCAACTAATGCTACATTAAATGCAAATAAAACAATTGATTCTTACTTTTTACAAGTGAAGAGATCAGGAAGAACAAATCTACCTGATAAAGCTACTGGTATAAATCAATTAAGTTTTACTGATGAAGGATTTGGTGGTGGATTCTCTGGATTAATATCTAAGAATTTCCAATATGATTCATTTATGCCAACATTTAATATATTAACTCCTGGATCTGGTACAGGTATTACTGCACAACTCAGATCTGTATCAGGAACAAGTGAAGGAGGATTTGAAGCATCATTCAACGATATGGGATATACTTCTGTTGAATTTAATGAAATGAATGAATTATCCTCACCTCGTCTTCTTTGTTCAGAAGTTGATGAGAAACTTAGATTACAGAATTTACCTAGAAATAAATCTGTTACTTTAGTAGCATCATTAATCAGTTCTGATGTTAACTTATCCCCAGTTGTTGATACTATGAATGGGGCACTTTGGTTCTTAAGAAATAGATTAAATAATCCAGTATCTGATTACACTGTAGATAGTAGAGTAAGACAGATTACAGGAGATCCACATGCTGCTTGTTATATCTCACAAAAAGTTAATTTAGCAAATCCATCAACTTCATTGAAAGTTTTAGTTGGTGCTTATAGAGGACCAACATCAGACTTTAGAGTTCTTTATAGATTATTCAAACCAGATTCATCTGAAGTTGAACAAACATATGATTTATTCCCTGGATATGATAATCTAAGAGATTTAGATATTGAAAAACAAGTTATTGATCCTGGTAAGAATAGTGGAAAACCAGATGTACCTGTTCGTGCAAGTACAGAAAATGAATTCTTAGATTATGAATTTACTGCTAACAATTTAGATGAATTTACTGGATTCCAAATTAAGATTGTTATTAGTGGAACTAATGAAGCAGATCCTCCTAGATTCCAAGATTTAAGAGTAATTGCTTTAGCATAATGATACCAGTTGAAGGGCATAAGAATCTTTTTAGGGATGAAGATTCTGGTGCTATTGTAAATCATGACAACCAAGGGTATCGCCAATATCTTCAGTTAAAAAACAAAAAATTAACTGAAGAAGAGGAGATTAAACGTCTACGATCTGATATTGATGAAATAAAATCTCTTTTATATGAAGTGTTAAATAAAAGATTATAAATATTTAAAAATATATTGATTAATAATGGCAGTATATGTATCCAATATAGTAATTGAACAAGGTTTTGATTTTGATACATCCTTTCAATTAGAGGATACTAGGACTAATGGATATTTGGATTTAGTAGGAGCTGGCACATCAGCGATGTTAAGAAAGCATTCTTCTAGTTCAACTCAAGTCTCCTTTGCAACTACACTTACTCAGCCCGAAAATGGAATTATATCTATTTCGATGCTTGCACGAGAAACTGTGGATATAAAGCCTGGACGCTACGTATATGATGTACAAATAACCACACCCGAAGGGGGAACATATAAAGCAGTTGAGGGGTCAGCACTAGTTAGAGGTGGAGTAACAAGGTAATGCCAACTATAAACGACAGAATAGGTTCACAGAATATAATCAGGGTATTAGCAAATGCCTCTGCACCACCGACCCGTATTAACAACTTAATAGACGTTGTTTCTACGAAAAAGGATGAAACTACAGCAGATGGATATCTGTTAATCTGGAATAGGGTTACACAAAAATATGATTTAGGGAATGATATTCCAGGAGGTCTAAATGTACAAGGAATTAGTACATTTACCTCTCACTTAGATCTTGGTGAAGTAAATTTTAGTGGAGTATCAACTGCACCTAGTTTTGTTGCCACTGAATCAATCGCAATGGGTGCGACTACAGTTATTACTGCTGCTAGACAATTACAAAATATTGCATCTCTGGATGCCACAACAACGGCAACTATAGAATCTGCAATAACAAATGCACCCAATACGTTTACTGATTTACAGATAACGGGACTTTCAACTTTTCTTGGACCATCTAGATTTGATGGAGTTGCTACTTTTAATAATGGTATTCATGCTCCTACTGGTGTAGCAACAATAGCATCATTAAATATAGCTGATGAAATAAGTATAAGTCAAGGTGGTCTAGATGTTACTGGACATACAGAATTAGATAACTTAAATGTATCAGGTGTTTCCACATTTGCTGGTGCGGTAGATATTAATAATAATGTTGATATATCAGGTTATATTGATGTAGATGGTCAAACTACTTTAGATGATTTAAATGTATCAGGTGTTTCTACATATGCCAGTGCTATAGATGCTAATGGTGGTGTTGATATCTCTGGTGGTGTTGGACTTAATGTAGTTGGACATACAGAATTAGATAACTTAAATGTATCTGGTGTCTCCACATTTGTTGGAGTATCTACTTTCAGTGGAGATGTTTATGTTGGTGGAGATTTATATCTATCAGATGATTTAGTATTAGATAATATTACTGGTAATAGTCTTAAAATATCTGGACTTTCAACCTTTACTGGAGATGCTCAGTTTGATGGAAATGTTTCTATAGCAGGAACCCTTACTTACGAGGATGTAACTAATGTAGATTCTGTTGGTATTGTAACTGCTGGTAAAGGAGTCAGAGTAACTACTGGTGGAATAGTTGTAACTGCAGGTGTATCAACATTCTCTGGTCTTGTTGATATTAATGCTGGTGGTCAGGCAAGCACGTTTAAGGTTGAAGATTTAACTGCTGGACGTATTGTTTTTAGTGCTGCTGGCGGTACACTTGTAGATAGTTCTAATTTAACCTTTGACGGAACTACTTTAACTGGTACCTATTTTGCTAATTTCTTACAAGCAACGGAACTACGTGTTAGTACTCTTTTTAATGTATCAGGTATTTCTACCTTTAATAATGAGGTAGAATTTAAAGAGGGAATAAATGTAACTGCAGGTGTATCAACATTCGCTGCTGCAATAGATGCTAATGGTGGTTTAGATGTATCTGGTGGAACAGGTTTTATTGCATCATCTGCTAAGATTTCCGATTTAACTGCTACTAGAGTTGTTTATGCTGGAGCAAGTGGAGAACTTCAAGATAGTGCTAATTTAACTTTCGATGGTACTGAATTATCGGCAGCATTAATTGATGGAGGATCGTATTAATGGCAAAACCAACAACTAAACAGGAATTAAAAGATTTTTGTCTCAGAAAATTAGGTGCTCCCGTATTGGAGATTAATGTATCTGATGAACAGATAGATGATGCCTATGATGACACTCTTCAACTTTTTCAAGAGCGTTGTTATAATGGTGTTGAAAGAACCTATCTTAAACATCAAATTAGTCAAGAGGATATTGATAGAGGAGATGCAACTAATCAGGATGGTAGTACCAATACAGTTGGTATTGTAACTACAACTGCTACTTCTACAACTATAAGTGGATTAGCTGATCCAATCACTAGTAAGTGGTACGAAACTTCTAATTTTATACAAGTTCCAGATTCTGTTGTTGGTATAGAAAAAATATTTAAATTTGATGCAAGTACCATTTCTGGTGGAATGTTTAGTATTAAGTATCAATTATTTTTAAATGATGTTGCATTTAATCTTGGATATAATGGTCTTTTAAGTTATGCTATGACAAAATCATATCTTCAAGATATTGATATGTTATTAACTACAGATAAGCAGGTAAGATTTAATCAAAGACAAGATAGATTATATTTGGATATTGATTGGGGTGCTGCAGTTAAAGATAATTATATTATTCTTGATTGTTATAGAGCATTAGATCCAACTGAGTTTACAGGTGTTTTTAATGATCCTTTTATGAAGAAGTATTTGACTGCTCTCATTAAGAGACAGTGGGGTCAAAATCTTATTAAATTCCAAGGAGTTAAACTTCCTGGTGGAATTGAATTAAATGGTAGGCAAATTTATGATGATGCTGAAAGAGACATAGAAGGAATAGTCTCTAAGATGTCATCCGATTACGAAGTACCACCTCTTGATTTGATAGGTTAATAAACAATGCCATTAAATCCATATTTTTTACAAGGTTCTCAAAACGAACAGTTTTTAGTTCAAGATCTGATCAATGAACAATTGCAGACCTATGGAGTAGAAGTATATTATCTTCCTAGAAAAGTATTTAAAACTGATAATATTATTAGAGAAGTTCAATCATCTAAGTTTGATGACTCTTTTTTAATTGAAGCATATTTAAATAATTATGAGGGATATAATCCTGGTGCAGATTTGATGACCAAATTTGGTTTAAGATTGACCAATGAAGTTAGTCTTACTATTTCAAGAGAAAGATATGAAGATTTTATTGCTCCTTGGTTAGAAGGTATGAGATCAGGAATTGAAGAAGGATATAATACAGACTGGACTTTTGAAGATTTAGTCGCACGACCAAAAGAAGGAGATTTAATATATTTCCCTCTTGGGGAAAGATTATTTGAAATTAAAAGAGTTGAAGGTGAAAAACCTTTTTATCAATTAGGTAGAAATTATGTTTATGAATTAAGTTGTGAACTTTATGAATATGAAAATGAACAGATTGATACTACTATTAATGAAATTGATAGTGCTTTAGAAGATGAAGGATATACTACTACAGTACAATTAGTTGGAGCTGCTACTACTGCTGTTGGTGTCGGATCAACAGGAATAACTGGAATGATTGGATTTATAGATTTAATAAATGATGGTTCAGGATATACTGCTACACCTGAAGTTGAAATATCTGCACCTCCAAATTATCCTACTTCAGGAGTACAAGCTACGGCTGTAGCAATAACAACATCCGTTGGTAAGATTAAATCAGTGAAAGAAGTTAGATTGGTTAATCCAGGTAGTGGATATAGTGCAGATAATCCACCATTAGTTTTATTAACTGGTGGTAATGGAGTAGGTGCTGCTGTTACAGTAGGTGTTGTTAATGCTGGTATTTCTACTATTGTTATATCTCAAAGAGGTAGAGGTTATACTGGAACTCCTACGTTAACATTTAGTGACCCTCCTTCTGGTGTAGGTAATACAACAGCAACTGGTGTACCAATTATAGACAGTCTAGGCATTATACAGGAAATACAGTTTACTAATGTTGGTGCTGGATATACTGCTGATCCTACAGTTACATTCTCTGGTATAAGTAGTACTGGAATTGGAACTTACATATATAACGAAGTAGTAACTGGTCAACTTTCTGGTACAGAAGCATTCGTTAGAGACTTTAAGATACTTACAACTGTTGATGATGTTAATCCACCAGTTGAACTGAAAGTTTCTCTTAATAGTGGAGCGTTTACTCCAGGTGAAGAAATTGTTGGAGGTATCAGTTCTGCTAGATATGTATGCCTATCTTACAGTTCAGATAGCGTTGATGATCAATATGATTCTAATGCTGAAATTGAATTAGAAGCAGATAACTTACTTGACTTTTCAGAAGGCAACCCATTTGGAGATTATTAATTTATGTTAGGCACTTATTATTATCATGAAATCATGAGGAAAACCATTATTGGTTTTGGTACTCTTTTTAATCAAATTTATATTAAGCATGAGAATAGAGATGATACAACTCTTGATGAAACAAAAGTGGGTCTTGCTTATGGTCCACAACAGAAGTTCTTTGCGAAGATTAGAGAACAAGCTAATTTAACAAAAGCAGTTGCAATAACTTTACCAAGAATGTCATTTGAAATGACTACTATTTCATATGACCCAACTAGAAAATCAGGAATAACACAGACATTTAAGGCAAAAGATGGTTCAAATATAAAGAAAGTCTTTATGCCAGTTCCATATAATATTGGATTTGAGTTAAGTCTATTTTCAAAATTAAATGATGATGCACTTCAAATTATTGAACAGATATTACCATATTTTCAACCATCATTTAATATAACAATTAATTTAGTTGAGTCTATTGGAGAAAAAAGAGATATTCCAATCGTATTAGATAATATTTCATTTAGAGATGAATATGAAGGAGATTTCTCTACAAGAACAGCATTAATTTATACTCTACAATTTACTGCAAAAACATATCTATTCGGTCCTGTTTCTGATAGTAGTGATGGACTTATTAAGAAAGTTCAAGTCGATTACTCTACAGATATGCCACCATCAGGTAGAAGACAGATGCGTTATGTTGCTACACCTAAGGCAGTTAAAGATTATAATGATGATAATGTCGCAACTCTAAAAGAAGATCTAACTACATCTGAGACTAGAATTACTGTTAATGATGCTAGTGGATTAGCAGTTGATAATAGATTTATAGTAAATAGTGAAATTATGAAGATTCAAAGTGTTGAAGATGCAACTACAATAATTGTTTGGAGAGGATTTGATAGTACTGTTCCTGCAGAACATGTTTCAGGTTCAACTATTAATCTATTAACAGAGGCTGATGATAAATTAATAGATCCTGATGATGATTTTGGATTTAATGAATTTATGACTGAAT
>Ga0315331_10000297_pt1 | contig 32964 bp, 25 predicted proteins | sample M160m34915metaG_FD_203456 | JGI IMG/M metagenome (GOLD analysis project Ga0315331, IMG submission 203456) | Ammonia-oxidizing marine archaeal communities from Monterey Bay, California, United States - M1 60m 34915 | ecosystem: Environmental > Aquatic > Marine > Intertidal zone | place: USA...
GCAGCCGAGCGGGGTCGGCGCGCCTCTCTTCGGCGCGTTGCATGGCGTCGTAGACTCGACTCATCGTCCTCGAAGTGTACGACGCGGCAAAACCGTACGCGTGAAAAAGACGTTAAATTCGTAGCGAAAAAGGCCCGTTTTTGGGCCACCTTTGACGTTAGGGGTGCACCTCATCGGCAACCGTTGGCGCTTGGATCAACTCGAGACAGGTGCCATCGGGGTCGGGGAAGAACACCGCCCAGACGCCGTCTACCGGGATGTCGGGGCCCATATCGAGAAAGACCGGGTCGGAGCACTCGACGCCCAGGCCACGGAGCTCGTCGCAGGAGGCGGCCGCGTCCTCGACCAGGAACGCCATGCGGTAGATCCCCAGGTGATTGGCTTGGGCGTAGGGCGCTCCGATGGGCCGTGGCTGCTTCCACTCGAGCAGGTCGATCGCGAAATCACCGCCCGAGGCGAACAAGAAGCTCGCCTCGTAGTCGCATTCCCCTTCGAAGCCGAACGCTTCGCCAGAAATGGGGCCCGGCGCGCTGCCCCCGCGCGCCTCGAACCCCAGGACGCGTTCGTACCACGCCTGCGACGCCAGGAGGTCGCTGCAGTTGACGTTCACATGGATGAGGTGTGGTGCGTCGATACCGGGCTGCTCGATGAACTCGACCAGTGTCCCGTCCGGGTCGCGGGTGAAGAGGGCGCGGACGGACTCGGCGTGTTCACTGCGGATCGGGACCTCCACGGGCGGTGAGAGGCAAGGGATGCCGAGCGCCAGCGCGCGTTGGTGCAGCGCCGTGACATCGGGCGCGAGCAGGCAGATGCGAAACATGCCGAGGTGGTTGGCTGCCTGGTAGGGGGTGCCCTCAGGTCGTGGCTGCTTCCACTCCAAGAGGTCGATCACGGTCCCCTGCGGTCCGCGCCCGTCGGCCATCATCCAGGCGTCCCATTGGACCTCGCCGGGCATTCCAAACTCCGTCCCATCCTGAAGGGGAGGGTGGGTGTGGGCGGTGGGCTGGAGCCCGACGAAGTCGCGGTAGAAGGCGAGCGAGCGTTCGAGGTTCGAGCAGTTGACGTTGCAATGGACGATGCTGAGGATGTCGAGAGCCATGGGCGCCATTCTACTCGAGCCTGCCCTCGCGAGGCGGGCGCGTCTTGTGCGTTCGTGGCACGATTGGGGTTGGCATGCCCCAGATCGAGTCCAGCACGAACACCCGAGACCCCGCTCACCAGGAGAACGCGGAGGCCTACGCCCGCCGAGTTGCGGTCCTGCGCGGTCATCAGCGGAGGGTCATCGCGGGCGACCGGGATCGCCAGATCGAGCGACATCGCGCCCGGGGCAAGTGGCTGCCCCGCGAGCGGATCGACATGATCGTCGATGCGGGGACGGCGTTCCTCGAGCTGTCCACGCTCGCCGGCTTTGGTCAGTACGAGGACGAGGCGCCCGGCGCAGGGATCGTGACCGGCGTCGGGATCGTCGCGGGGACCCCCTGCATGTTCATCGCCAACGACGCCACGGTGAAGGGCGGCTCGCTACTCCCGGCGTCTATCCGCAAGCACGTGCGTGCCCAGGACATTGCGCTCGAAAACCGACTCCCCACGATCTACCTCGTCGATTCCGGAGGCGCCTTCCTCCCGCGCCAGGATGAGGTCTTCCCGGATCAGGATCACTTCGGGGGCACCTTCTACCGACAAGTCAGGATGTCGAACGCCGGCCTGCCGCAGGTCTCCGTCGTTTTGGGCGGTTGCACCGCCGGTGGTGCGTACGTCCCCGCCTTGAGTGACGAGGTCATCATCGTCAAGGGCATCGGCCGAATCTTTCTCGGCGGACCACCGATCGTAAAGGCGGCGCTTGGCGAGATCGTGGATGCGGAGTCGCTGGGCGGCGCCGACCTGCACACGCTCGAGTCCGGGGTCGCGGATCACATCGCGTACGACGAGCCCGAGGCCTATGGGCGTCTTCGGGAGCTCATCGCGCATGCGTCCCAGCCGGGCCTCCCTGCGCCGCCTCAGCCGAGCGTGCCGCCGCGTTATGCCGCGAGCGAGATTGGTGGGATCATCCCGACCGACTCGCGGATCCCGTTCGACATCCGGGAGGTGGTCGCGCGGCTCGTCGATGACTCGGCGTTCTCCGAGTTCAAGCCGCGGTACGGGAGCTCCCTGGTGGCGGGCACCGCGCATGTACACGGTTATCCCGTGGGGATCGTCGCGAACAACGGGATCATCTTCTCGGAGTCAGCGCTCAAGGCGACGCACTTCATCGAGATGTGTAATCAGCGTTCCATTCCTTTGTTATTCCTTCAGAACACGTCTGGTTACATGGTCGGGCGTGAGGCCGAGGCTGGAGGGATCGCGAAGGACGGCGCGAAGATGGTGGCGGCCGTCGCCGGAGCGACGGTGCCGCGGTTTACGGTGCTCGTCGGGGGATCCTTTGGCGCGGGGAACTACGGGATGTGCGGTCGGGGGTTCGACCCGCGCTTCCTGTTCGCCTGGCCCAACAGCAAGATCGCGACGATGAGCGCAGAGACCGCGCAGACGGTGCTCGTCGACATCCGTCGGGGCGGGCTCGACAAGGACGCCGTGGACGAGGCGGCGCTCGAGTCCTTACGGGCGGAAGTGGCCGAACAGTATGAGCGGCAGAGCGACCCCTACTACGCAACCTCGCGGTTGTGGGACGATGGGCTGATCGAGCCCGAGCAGACGCGTGATGTGTTGGGGCTTTGTCTGGCGCTCGCCGCCAGAGCGCCGGGTGGCCCTGGGCACGCTCGTGTCTTCAGGATGTGAGTGAGGAGGAATCGGTGTTTGGACGTGTCCTGATCGCCAACCGTGGTGAGATTGCGGTGCGTGTGATGCGGACCTGTCGGCGGCTGGGGATCGAGACCGTTGCGGTCTATTCCGAGGCGGACAGGGATGCGCTCCACGTCGCGACGGCGGACCGCTCGGTTTGTATCGGCGAGCCTCGCGCGACAGAGAGCTACCTGCGTGTCGAGAAGATCATCGATGCAGCGGTGACGAGCGGCGCCGAGGCGATTCATCCGGGGTACGGGTTCTTGTCCGAGAACCCCGCGCTCGCGGAGGCGTGCGCGGCGGCGGGGATCGCCTTCATCGGCCCTTCGGCGGAAGCGATCCGCGTGATGGGTTCGAAGGCTGAGGCGCGCCAGATCGCGCGCGAGCACGGCGTCCCATGTGTTCCAGGTTACGACGGAGAAGACCAATCCCTCGAGCGGCTCTTGGCTGCGGCCCACGAGATCGGTTTTCCCGTGATGATCAAGGCGAGCTCGGGCGGGGGGGGGCGCGGGATTCGGATCGTCGAGGAGGAGGCAGCCTTCGAGAAGGCTGCCGCGGCGGCGCAGCGCGAAGCGGAGACGGCTTTTGGGGAAGGCCGGCTGATCGTCGAGCGGTATGTGCGCGAGCCGCGTCATGTCGAGGTCCAGATCATGGGGGACCGCCATGGCAACCTCGTCCATTGCTATGAGCGCGAGTGCTCGGTGCAACGTCGGCACCAAAAGGTGATCGAAGAGGCGCCTGCGCCGCGGCTCGATGAAGCGCAGCGGGGCCGCCTGCACCGTGACGCGCTCCGCCTCGCCGCGGCGATGGGATACGACAACGCGGGGACCGTCGAGTTCGTTCTCGATGACGAGTCGGGCGAGAGCTATTTCCTCGAGATGAACACCCGCTTGCAAGTTGAGCACCCGACCACCGAGATGGTGACTGGGCTCGATCTGGTCGAGCTTCAGCTGCGCGTGGCTGCAGGGGAGGTGCTCCCGGTCTCGCAGGAAGACATCCACGTCAACGGGTGGTCGATCGAGGTCCGCGTCAACGCCGAAGACCCGGCGAAGAAATTCTTGCCGCGCACGGGTCGGATCGACTGGCTGGCGTGGCCGGAGGCGGCGGGTGTGAGGGTCGAGACGGGCGTCTCGACGGACTCTGTCATCTCCCCTCACTATGACTCCCTGATGGCGAAGCTGGTGGCGCACGGCGCGGATCGTGATCAGGCGATCGCGCGCATGGTGGACGCGCTGGATGAGACGGTCTGTTTTGGCCCGGCGAACAACCTGGGCTTTCTCCGGGAGGTTGTCGCCAGCGAGCCGTTTCGTGCGGGCGTGCTCACGACGCACTTCCTCGCGCGTCACTTCCCCAAGGGACCTGTTGCTCCGGAGGACCCCTTGCCGATCCCCGCGGTCGCCGTCGCCGCCCTGGTCCTCGCGGGCGCGGACGAAGCGGGGGAGGGCTCGCCCTGGGAATCGCTCGGGAGCTGGCGCCTGCTGGATGGGGCGGGCGCGCCTGCGACCTCCCACTGGTTCCTCGAAGCGGGCAAGGCGCTCCACCCGGTTCGCGTCGTGGCAGACGGTACGGTCGATTGGGGCGAGGGGCTTCGCGAGGCTTCCATCCGGACCCGCTCGCCCGGGGAGGTTGAGCTGTCTTGTGACGGCGCGCAGCGGGCGCTGCGCGTGGCGGTCCATGAAGACTCGATCCTGCTCGTTCATGACGGCACACGGTCTCAATTCCGAGTCGTCTCGCGGGAGGAGGCCTGGCAGAAAGCCAGCGGGGGGAAGGGGGCCGCCGCGTCGACGTTGGTCGCGCCGTTCCCTGCCCAGGTCGCCGAGGTAAGGACAGAGCCGGGAGCGACCGTCTCCGAAGGGGATGTGCTCGTCGTGCTCGAGGCGATGAAGATGTTGCATCTTCTATCGGCCTCGGGACGGGCGGTCGTCTCGGAGGTCTGCTGCGAGGAGGGGGCCGCGGTCGACTCCGGGCAGACCCTGGTCCGTTTTGCGCCGCCCGAAGCTACGCCCGGAGAGGAAAAAGCCCAATGAAGTCCGCGTTTCTCAATGATGACCTCCTCGCGATCCAGCAACAAACCATGGAGTTCGTCGCAAAAGAGGTGGTCCCAGCGGGGGACGCCTGGGAGCGAGAGGGCCAGACCCCGCGCGACATCCTGCGTCGTCTGGGGTCACTCGGGTACCTCGGCCTCCGCCACCCGGAGCGTTACGGCGGGCTCGGCCTGGGCGCGTTGGCCTCGGCGGCGTTCTCTGAGGGGCTCGGCTCGTCGACCTTTGGCGGCTTCGAGGTCACCGTTCTCGTTCACACGGATATGGCGTCACCGCACCTGCTCCACTCGGGGAACGAGGAGCAGCAAGAGCGCTACTTGCCGAAGATTGTCAGCGGTGAGTGCTTGACCGCGATCGCGGTGACAGAGGCTGTCGCAGGGTCGGACGTCGCGGGCATTCGCACGACAGCGCGGCGCGACGGCGACGAATACGTCCTCAACGGATCGAAGCTCTTCATCTCGAACGGTGCTTCCGCGGACCTGGTCATCGTCGCCGCGCGGACCAACCCGGATGACCCCCGCGGCTTGTCTATGTTCCTCGTGGATCGCGCCACCCCGGGGTTCTCGACCTCGCGCCTCCTCGAGAAGACGGGTTGGTGGTCGTCCGACACCGCGGAGCTCAGCTTCCAGGAGTGTCGCGTGCCGGCTGCAAACTTGTTGGGGACGGAGCACCGTGGGTTCTACGAGATCATGCGCAACTTCCAGAACGAGCGGCTCGTCCTCGCCGGGATGTGTGTCGGCGCCTCACAGAAGGCGATCGAGCTGACGGTGGAGTGGACGCGCGAGCGTGGGGCATTTGGGGGCGTGCTGTTCGACAAGCAGGCGATTCGTCAGCGGCTCGCGATGGCGCAAGCACGCACGGACGCGGCGCGCCAGATGCTCTACCACTGCGCGTGGCAGATGGAGCAAGGGGCAGACGCGACCCGCGAGGTGTCCGAGATCAAGGCGTTGGCCGGCGAGCTCGTGAACGAGGTGCTCTATGACTGCGTCCAGTTCCACGGTGGGACGGGTTTCGTCCGCGAATGTGCCGTCGAGCGGATGGCGCGCGACGCCCGGGTGATGACGATCGGCGGCGGGGCGACGGAAGTCATGCTCGAGGAAGTCGCCAAGCGCATGTAGACCCGGCGGGGGTCGCTCGGCCTCGCCTCTTGAAAGCGATCGAACGAGGGCTTGTGTCGAGCCGGCGCCACGCCGTAGGCTGCGCTCGCCCGGAAAGGCAGAGAGGAAATCCATGTCCGAAGCTGTTCCCGCAAAGGCCGTACGCGACCCCGAGAGTTTTCGTGAGGCGCTCGAAGTGTGGAGTCGCGGGCAGCGGCCCGACTCGACCGACCTACGGGTCCACGATGTCGACATGCCGCGAGCCACCGGCTTCTCCAACGAGACGGTCTTCTTCTCGGCGACCTACAAAGAGGGGGGCGCCGAGCAGACGGAGCGCCTCGTCGCGCGGATCGAGCCGCGTGACCTCGGGCTCTTTCCGGTCCAGACGAGCCCCGCGTGCGACATCTCGGTGGGTCTGCAGCACCGCATCATGTCGAGTGTCGGCGCGACCGGCGTCGCGCCGCTCCCGCCGATCCACGGCTACGAACCCGACCCGGCCGTGTTGGGGAGCCCTTTCTTCGTGATGGGTTTTGTAGACGGTGAGATCCCAGCCGACGTGCCTCGTTACTCGCAGGCGGGGTTCCTGGTCGATGACGCGACCCCCGCGGACCGTGAGGCGATGATCTACAGCGGCCTCGATGCGATGACGGCGATCAACAGCCTCGATTGGAAGGCGACGGGTCTCGAGTGGCTCGACCTCTCCGGCACGGGCAACCCGACCTTCCAGGCGCAGCTCGACCTGTACCGGGCCTATTGTGTCCGAGAGCTCGCGGGTCGCGATCATCCCGTGATGATGCGAGCGCTCGACTGGCTCGACGCCAACGCGCCGCATGACGCTCCGATGGCGTTGTCGTGGGGAGACGCGCGTCTCGGCAACATGATCTGGAGCGATTTTCGTTGCGCGGCGGTGGTGGACTGGGAGGCGTGCGCTCTGTCGCCGCCGGATGCGGACATTGGTTGGTGGTTGATGTTCGACCGGATGTCCTTTGACGACCTCGATGCGCCGCGCCTCGAAGGCTTCCCCACGCGAGAGCAGATGGTCTCCTACTGGGAGACGAAGATGGAGCGGAAGGTCGCGGGGAGCATCGATTACTGGGAGATCTTCGCGACGATGCGCTTCGACGCGATCATGATCAAGCTCTCCGACCGCTTCCTCGCCGCAGGGATTCAGACCGAGGAGACGAGCACCGCCGTGAACAACGGCGTGACCGAGGCGCTCGGGCGGCTTCTGGACAACGTGAGCTGACTCAGGATGTCGCAACCCGCGTTTCGTGGCTGGTGGATCGTTGCAACGGGGTTCGTCTGTCAGGGGATCGCGATCGGGCTGACGATCATCCCGTATGGGTTGTTCGCGACGCCGCTGCAAGAGGACCTGGGCGCTTCCGTCGGTGAGTTCCAGCTTGGGATCGCGTTGTTCACGCTCGTCATGACGGGTGCCGGTTCTCAAGTGGGCCGGTTGCTCGACTCCAGCTCGATTCGCGCGGTCATGGCGTCGGGCTCGTTGTTGCTGAGCGCTTCGTTCTTCGCGATGTCCTTGGCGACGGAGCTGTGGCAGCTCGCCCTGGCCTTTGGGGTCGGTGGGGCCGTCGCGGTGTCGATGTGCGGGCCACTCCCTGTGACCACCGTGATCGCTAAGTGGTTCGACCGCAAGCGGGGCGGCGCCGTGGGCTTGGCCGCTATGGGGATCCCCGCTGGGGGTGTCCTCTTGACGCCGCTCGCCGGGCTGCTCCTCGACACCTTGGGTTGGCGAGGCACCCTGCAGGCGTTTTCGGGGATCGCGTTGTTGATCGCGCCGCTGGCGATGTGGGCCGTACGCAACACGCCGGAGTCCCTGGGGCAGTTCGCGGATGGGGATTCGGGCGATCCGGAGGAGGGAGGCCTGTCGTCGGAGGCTCCTGTTGAGTTCGTCTGGTCGACGCGTGAGGTCCTGGCGAGCCGAAACTTCTGGGCGCTCGCCGTCGGTGTCGGCATCGTCTTCGGCGTGGGCACGGGCTGGAACGCGAACGCGCCTCGCTTCGGGGAAGATCTCGGTTACAGCGTCTCTCACATGGCGAACCTGATCGGGATCGCGGCGGGCCTCGGCGCCCCCGCGACGCTCCTCTTCGGTGCCCTCGCGGACCGATTCGACAATCGTGGGCTGCTCATCCTCGCCCTGGCGGGCCAGGCGACCGCGCTCGCTGTGTTTTGGACCCTCCCCTCTGATCTGCTCTTCACCGGCGGAGTGCTGCTGTTCGGTTTTTCCGGTGGGGGCATGATGCCCGTTCACGCTGCGTTCGTTGGGCGTCTGTTTGGAGCGGGTTCCTTCGGGAACGTGATGGGGCTCGGTGGATTGGTGATGCTCCCCTTTGGGTTCGCCTCACCGCTGGTGGCTGGCGCGCTCCGGGACGTCTCTGGGAGCTATGAGGACACCCTCGCGTTGTTCTGTCTCGCCTACCTCGTCGGGGCAGCGCTGCTGACGCTCGTCCGCCCGCCCGCGCTCGAGGGGACGCCGCAGGCGTGAGGATCCGGGGCGACTGATCGGCCCCTTGAGGGAGAACCTGCTGATGGCCGTCGACTTCGAACCGTTTGATGCTTCGTGGAAGCAAGACCTCGAGTCTCATTATCGGGTACTGCGTGATGAGGCTCCGGTGCACTGGGCGCCGGCCTCGGGGGTCTGGTGTGTCTCGCGACACGAGGACGTCTCCTTCGTCTTGACACGTCCAGACCTCTTCGCCTCCCGTCGCAGCGAGGAACGGTTGACCGCGAACACGAGCCGGCTGCAGATGCTGCTGGGTGCAGTGCGTTGGTTCTGGGGCATGCGCGTGTCACCACGGGCGATGTGGACGCAGCGGATGCTGATCCTCGAGGACGGCGAGTCGCACCGGGTGATGCGGAACCTCGTGAACCGGGGGTTCACGCCGCGTCAGATCACAGGCTGGGAGAAGCGGATGTACGAGCTCGTCGATGACTGCATGGGGCGGATCGACGCGCGCGAAGCATTCGACGTGGTCGAAGACCTCGCGATCCCCGTCCCGGTGACGGTCATCGCCGAGATGCTCGGCGTCGAGCCCGAGCGGCGTCATGAGTTCAAGCAATGGAGCGACGTCATCATCGCTTCGGGCACCGGCTCCGGGATGGGCTCTGGGCTCTCGGGCCCGCTCCTCGACTCGATGATCGAGATGAAGCGGTATCTCGGGCCGATCGTGAAGCAACGCCGCGCGCAGCCACGGGACGACCTGATCAGCACGTTGGTCGAACCAGGGGACGCCGCGCTGAGTGATCACGAGATCTTCATGTTCTTCTTGCTCCTGATGATCGCGGGGAACGAGACCACGACCAATCTGATCGGCAACGCGGTCGACGCCCTGCTCGCAGATCCAACAGGTCTCTCGCGGGTTGCGTCAGACCCCTCTGCGATCCCCGGCATCGTGGAGGAGACGCTGCGCTATGACTCGCCCGTTCAGTTCCTGACACGCACCGCGGTGCGTGATTTCGAGATCCGTGGTCAGACGATCCGTGAGGGCCAGGAGGTGCTCGCGATGATCGGAGCGGCGAACCGAGACGAGCGTTTCTTCCCGGAGCCCGACCGCTTCGACCCGTTTCGCGAGACACGTGGTCACCTGGGCTTCGGTTTTGGCGCGCACTTCTGTCTCGGCGCATCGCTCGCCCGTCTCGAGGCCCGGTGTGTCCTCGAGCGGCTCGTTCCGCGCTTGCCGGAGCTGCGCCGCGTTCGGCAGGAGACGGAGCTGCTGGACTCCTACACGATCCGCGGGCGACAGCGGCTGGAGCTCTGCCCGGTCGTCTGACAATGGCTTCCTCCCTCGACCCGCGTCCGGCGATGGGTGTACTCTCACGACTTCCCTGTAAGAGAAGGAGAGGTCATGTCTACTCGCCCCCTGGAAGGTTTACGCGTCGTCGATCTGGCCGATGAGAAGGGCGAGCTGGCCGGCCGCATTCTCGCGGATTACGGTGCCGAGGTCGTCCGCGTCGAGCCGCCCGGCGGCGCGCGTTCGCGTCAGATCCCGCCTTTCGAAGCCGGTGAGAGCCTCTACTTCGCCTGGCGGAACGCGAACAAGAAGGGCATTACGCTCGATCTCGAACAGGCGGAGGGGATCGCCGCGCTGCGCGCGCTGCTCGCTAAAGCCGATGTCTTCATCGAGAGCGAGAAGCCTGGGCGGCTGGCCGAGCTGGGCCTCGATCCGGCTGCGCTCCCGACGGAGTTCCCGCACCTGATCGCCCTCTCGGTGAGCGACTTCGGTCAGACGGGGCCGTACCGGGATTGGGTCGCGACCGACGCCACGATGAACTCGATCAGCGGGATGCAGTTCAAGGCGGGGATTCCGGAGAAGCCTCCGCTTTTGTTCCCCGGTGCGATCGCTTATGACGTCGCGGGCATCATGGGCGCCTTCGCGACGCTTTGCGCGGTCTTGCAACGACATCGCACGGGACACGGTCAGTACATCGACCTGTCCGTGCTCGAGTCGCTCGCGCAGACGACCGACTGGAGCCTCGCGAACGGGAGTATGACCCGAGCAAAGGGGCAGGCACCCACGGAGCTGAGGATGGGCTCAGGTCCGATGTACACGATCTACCAGTGCAAGGGTGGCTATGTGCGGCTTGTTATCCTCTCCCCGCGGCAGTGGCGGGCGATGCGCGAGTGGCTGGGCGATCCCGAGTTCCTACGGGACCCGCTCTATGACTCATTCCTCGGACGCATGGGCATCGCCGACGCGCTGATGGTGACCATCGGTGATCACTTCGCGACGATGACGCACGAGGAGGTGTCTTTCGAGGCGCAGCGGCGCGGGATTGTTTGCACGCCGGTGCTCACCCCGAGCGAGGTGCTGGCGAACGAGCACTTCGCGTCGCGTGGGACCTTCTTGGACGCAGAGTACGCGCCGGGCTCCAGCGGCCCCGTGGCTTCGGGCTTCTGGGAGCTCGACGGTGAGCGCCAGGGCTTTCGCCATCGCGCGCCCACGCTTGGAGAACATGACGGCGAGCGAGAGACGCTCTGGCCCGATGACCGGGAGCGCCCCGGTGCTCCGCGACCCGACCCGGACCTCCCGCTCGCGGGGCTGCGGGTCCTCGACTTCGGCATCGGGGGTGTCGGCGTCGAAGCGGGGCGACTGTTCGCGGAGTACGGCGCCGAGGTCATCAAGATCGAGAGCCGCACCTATCCGGACTTCATGCGGGTCGTTATGTCGACTGAGATGAGCGCGTCGTTCGCGTCTTCGAGTCGCTCCAAGAAGGGCTTCGGCGTCAACCTCAAGCATGAACGTGGAGTCGAGCTCATTCACGAGCTGGTCAAGACAGCGGACGTCGTCATCGAGAACAACTCGACGGGCACGATGACCGAGATGGGGCTTGGGTACAAGAAGCTGCGCGAGTTGAATCCACGCATCGTGATGACGAGCAGCCAGCTGCTGGGGTCGCGCGGCGTGTGGGCCGACTGGATCGGTTACGGACCTAGCACGCAGCCGATCGGTGGGCTCGTCCACTTGTGGAACTACACGGACCAGGAATTCCCCGCGGGCTCAGGGGCGATCTTCCCCGATCACCTCGCTGGGCGTCTTACCTGTTTGGTGGCGTTGGCCGCGCTCGCCCGGCGTGAGCGCACGGGTGAGGGGGGCCACGGCGAGACCGCACAAGCGGAGACGGTCGTCGGCGTGCTGGCGGATCGCCTCCTCAAAGAGGGGGTCGCGCCGGGGACCGTCGTCCCCATGGCGAACCGCAACGAACGCGGTGCACCTTGGGGGACGTTCCCGTGCGCTGGCACGCAGCAATGGGTCACGATCACGTGCCGTAATGACCGGGATTGGGCGAACCTGCGCGCGGCGATGGGGGACCCCGAGTGGGCTCAGGCGCCAGCGTACGAGCGCGCGGAGGGTCGCTTCGCGGCACAGGACCTGATCGAGGCGAAATTGACGGAGTGGACCTCGACGCAGCTCCCGATCGAAGTCACCGCGACGTGCCAGATGATGGGGGTCCCAGCGGCGCCCATGTTCACGACGATCGATCAGGCGCACGACCCCCACTACCAGGCGCGGGGCTACCTACGCTGGATCGAGCAGCAGGACCTGGGTTGGATGTGCCTCGAGGGCCCCGGGTTCCGCGCGTCCGGGATGTCGGACATCTTCCTCCAAGGCGCACCGTACCTCGGAGAGCACACGCGCGAGATCGCACGAGAGGTCTTGGGCCTCGAGGAGGACGCGATTGAGGCGCTCGTGGGGGCGGGGACGTTGGAGGTCCCGCGCACCGACTAGCCGCCGCGGGTCAGGACTTCGGGACGTCGCGGTCGAGGAGCGTTTTTCGACCGTCTCGTCGAGCGTTCTCGATCGCCTCCAGGCAGACGCGCCGGACGATTTCGGACAGTGGCTCGAGGACTCGGTCGGACGTGTTGAACCCCGACGCCGCTTTCACGAAGTCCTTGAGTCGGCTGGCGACGATCAGGACCTCCTCGGGCGAGGTGTCCTGCGGGGGGGCCGGCCGAGGGATGACGCGTCTCGCCGGCTTTTTCGGGCTCGGTTTGACGCGCGAGGGGAGTGAGGGCTCCTCGGCCTCGGCTGTCGCGGGGGCGTGCTTCTCTTCGGCCCAGGCGTCGCGGTGGCGTGCGATCGGGAGGTGGCCATCCCAGCACGACACAGAGCAAAACTGGAGTGCGGTGCGTTTGCGATTACAGGTCGAGACGTTGCAGGTCCAATATTGTGCACCCAGGGCAATCGGTTCCTTGCAACTGCTGCATCGTTTCCACATCTTCCGGAGTCTAGCTTGCTCCTCGGCGCCAGGGGCAAAGCCTTCAACCAGCGAGGGGATGTGCCGTGTACATTGCGATGAACCGCTTTCGGATTGCGATCGGTCACGAAGACGATTTTGAGACGCTGTGGCGTGAGCGTGACTCTCATCTAGACGACGTGCCGGGTTTTGTCGAGTTCCGCCTGCTTCGCGGGCCGGCGGATGACGAAGCCGTGCTGTACGCCTCGCATACGGTATGGAAGGCGGAGTCTGACTTTCGCGCCTGGACGGAGTCGGAGAGCTTCCGGAAGGCTCACGCACAGGCGAGGGCACCCAAGGGGACCTATCTGGGGCACCCGGTCTTCGAGGGGTTCGAGTCGATTCTCTAGGACAAGCGGGTAGAGCCGGTCGTGATGATGCTGGTCAAACGTGTGTTTTCGATGCAGGTTACTCGCCATGGAATACCGTTACCCGTTTCCATCGGACCCGGTGGGTTGGTTTCAGGTCGCTTGGTCGGAGGACCTCGCCGCAGGTGAGGTCCTGCCGATCCACTACTTCGGGCGTGATCTCGTGTTGTTTCGCACCGAGTCTGGTGACGCTGCGGTCCTCGACGCACATTGCCCGCATCTCGGGGCGCACTTGGGACATGGCGGGACCGTGGACGGGGACTCCATCGTCTGTCCCTTCCACGCATGGCGTTATGGACCAGATGGTCGGTGTCGCGAGGCACGCTTCTCTGCGCGTCAATCGCCGCCGGATGTCGAGATCCGGAGCTGGCCGGTCTGCGAAGTCTCTGGGCTGATCCTGATCCACTATCACCCGGAGGGGGAACTGCCCGACTACATCCCTGAACCGGTGGGCGAATATGAGGCCTCCGGTTGGGTCGGCTACGAGACCTACCGTTACAACGTCCGAATGCATGTGCAGGAGTTGGCAGAGAACGTCCCCGATGGCGTCCACTTCAACTATGTGCACGGGGTAGGCGCGACCCCGAGCGTCGAGTACGTCACGAAGGGGCCGGTCTATCGCCAGGTGACGAGTGTGCCGGCGACCGGGCCGGGAGGTGCCCCAACGGTCTTTCGGCAGGAAGTGCAGGGCCTCGGGTTCATTGTGTTGCGAACGGACGCGCCGTTCGGACAGGTTCAGGTTGTCTGTCCCACGCCGGTCGACGAGGAGTACGTCGATTTTCGTGCGTCGCTGCTGTTCTATGAGGGCAAAGGTACCCCGCGGCTCTCCGAACGCTCCCGGGCGATGTCCCGTTTGATGGCGACGCAGTTCGAGGCCGACATCCGGATCTGGGAGAACAAGGTCTACTGGAAGTCACCCGGCATGGTCGAAGAAGATGCGGCTTTGGCGGCGCTGCGCCGCTGGGCGCGCCAGTTCTACCCGCACGCGGGGGGTGAAAGCGGTCCGCTATGAGCTCTCGAGCGTAAACCCTTCGTACCCGCTCGCAGCGACCTCATCGCATTTCGCCACGTACTGTGGGAAGCCGATATAGGGCATGAACACGCGAGGCTTCCCAGGCACGTTGGCCCCGAGATACCAAGAGTTGCAGGTCGGGTAGACCGTTCTGTCGGCGATCGCGTTGACCCGTTCGCACCACGCGATCTCCGCTGCGGGGTCGACGGAGATTCGTTCAAGCCCCTCTGCGCGGAGGTGCTCGATGCAGTCGGTGATCCAATCGACGTGCTGTTCGATCGAAGGGATCATGTTGGAGAGGACCGAGGGGCTCCCGGGACCGGTGATGAGAAACAAATTTGGGAAGCCCGCGGTCCCGAGGCCGAGGTAGGTCAGCGGACCCGCGGCCCACTTGTCAGCGAGGCGGGTGCCGCCTTCGCCTCGGATGTCGATGTTGAGCACGGCGCCAGTCATGGCATCGAAGCCTGTCGCGAACACGATCGCGTCGAACGCGTACTCGACGTTTCCGATCGCGAGGCCGGCCGGGGTCAGGCGGTCGATCGGCTCCCGGCTGACATCGACGAGAGAGATGTGAGGTCGGTTGAACGTGGCGTAATACCCCGTGTCGACACACAGCCTCTTGCAACCGACGGTCGAACTCGGTGATAGGAGCTCGGCGGTGGTTTCGTCCTCGACCACCTCCCGGATCTTCTCGCGGACGAACGCCGCAGCGGTCTGGTTGGCCTCGGGGTTTATGAGGAGGTCGCGGAAGGCGGAGATGAAGCCGAGACCGCCGATCTCCCATTTCTCGTCGTAGGTGCTCTGGCGCTCCTCCGGGCTGACGTCCAGGGCCGACTCTGGCCCCGGGGGCATGTTGGCCCCGAACGGCATCTGTGCGTTTCGTGCGCGGAACGCCGCGTAGTTGGCCTTGATCGCCGCGACGTTCTCTTCGGGCAACGGGCCGTTGTGCGCTGGGATCGAGTAGTTTGCGGTGCGCTGGAAAACGGTGAGTTCAGCCGCCTGGTCCGCGATCAGCGGGATGGACTGGATTGCTGACGAGCCCGTCCCGATCACCGCAACGCGCTGACCGGTGAAGTCCACGCCGTCGTGAGGCCAGTGTCCAGTGTGGAACCAGTCGCCGGTGAAGTCTTCGAGCCCGGGGAAATCGGGCGTGTGGGCGGAGGACAGACAGCCCGTCGCCATGATCAGGTAACGGGCGGTGGCCGTCCCGCGGTGGGTCTCGACGGTCCATCGAGACTTCGCGGCGTCGAATGCGGCGGACTCCACACGCGTCTCCAGCGCGATGCCGTCGCGCAGCGCGAAGCGGTCGGCGACGTGCTCGATGTAGCGCAGGATTTCGGGCTGTGTCGCGTAGCGCTCGCTCCATTCCCACTCTTGTTGGAGCTCGTCGGAGAACTGGTACGAGTACTCCATGCTCTCGATGTCGCAGCGTGCACCGGGGTAGCGGTTCCAGAACCAGGTCCCCCCGATCCCCGAGCCCGCCTCGAAGACCTGTGCCGTGAGGCCGGCTTGGCGCAGGCGGTGGAGCATGTAGAGGCCCGCGAGCCCGGCACCGACGATTACGGCATCGAACGAGGGGGTGGCCTTGCGACTCATCACCGTGTCTCCTGAATCCGATTCGTCCGAGCAGTAGCGACCAATGTCGTGAGTTAGCCCATGTAGTTCCCACCCGAAAGCCGGGTGGCCTTGGGGTCGACGAGGACGTGGACGACCGCGACCTTGTTCGAGGCCAGCGCGCGCTCGAGCGCCGGCTTGATGTCTTCCGGGCGCTCCACCCGCTCGGCGTGACCATCGACCATCTCTGCCATCTTCTCGTAGTGCGCGGGCAGTAGGCTGGCGATGGCGGGAGAGCCCTCCGGGAAGAGGTTGTCCTGGATGGTGTGTCCGACGATGCCCTCGTTGTTGACGACGAGGAAGACGACCGGTGCGCCGACCCGCGCGGCGGTCTCGACAGCGATCGCCGCTGCGCCGAACGCATAGTCACCGAGCACCGCGACGGCGGGTGCCTCGGGGCGCGCGAGCTTCGCCCCGATCGCGTACGGGACGCCTGTCCCGATGCAGCCCGTCGTGCTCGCGTTGAGGCGGCTGGCGCGCGTGTAGCTGGGCAGCATCTGCCGGGCGATGCCCATGGTCGTTTCGCCATCCTCTGTGATGATCGCGTCCCGCGGCAGTACGCTGCGCAGGTCGGCGATCACGCGGTGCGGGTCGATCGGGACGGCGTCCGAACTCCCCGGCCCGACGAGCGTCGCCTCGTTCTTGTCGCAGCCAGCCCTGAGGTCCGCGTGCCATGTGTTTTCGAGGCATGCGAGCTTGCGCCCCTCGAGCGCATCGTCGAGCTGCCGCGCCGCGTTGCGCGCGTCGGCGGTAATGCCCATCTCGAGGTTGGCCCCGCTGTAGAACTCCTCCATCTCGATGTCGATCTGGATGATCTTGCAGTCGGGTGTGCTCTTTCGACCGAACTGGAACATCCAGTTGAAGCGCACGCCGAAGCTCACGATCACGTCGGCGCCGCGCAGCGCAGCCGAGCGCGCGGAGTTCATGAACCCGGGGTGGTCGTCCGGGATCGTGCCGCGTGACATCGGTGACGTGATGTACGGGATCCCGCGGTCGACGATCTTCTGAATCGCCTCGCCGGCGCCCGCCCACGTGGCGCCCTTCCCAAGCACGATCAGGGGGCGTTGCGCCTTGGCGAGCAGGTCGGCGGCCTCGTCGATCGCGCTGGGGTCTGCCCAGGGGCGCGCGATGTGCGGCTCGCCTCGCAGCGCGACGGCGGACTCTTCCACCCGCTGCGAGGGGATCTCGCCGGGGAAGTCGAGGTAGACGCCTCCCGGCCGGCCGCTGATCGACTTGCCGAGCGCGAGGTAGACGAGCTCCGGGATCCGCTCGACGCTGTCGACGCTCTGGGCCCACTTACAGGCGGGCTTCATCAGCCCGATCTGGTCGCCTTCCTGGAAACCGCCGATGCCTCGCGTGTTGCTGTGTGTTGCGCCGCCCAGCACGACGAGGGGCATCGCGCTCTCTGTGGCGTGGTAGAGGGGGGTGAGGGCGTTCGTGGTTCCCGGGCCAGAGCCCGTGATGAGGACACCTGGCTTCTGCTTGACGAAGCCCCAGGCCGATGCCATGAAGGCGCCGTTCTCCTCGTGGCGGCAACCGACGACCTGGATCCCCTCGGCTTGCGCGCCTGCCATCAGCTCGACCGTCGGGCCGGCGACGACCCCGAATACGGTGTCGATCCCCGCGGCTTTGAGTTGTTTCGCAACCAGTCTTCCGCCGTCGATTTCGGCCATCGGTTCTCCTTCCGCTCTCACGTCGCGGTGAGGACCAGCCTACACGACGACGTCCCCGGAGAGGGGGCGGTCTGCGGCGAGCGAGGGACTCGCCGTCCTGCCCCGAGAGGCAGGCCAGGCGAGAGTGATGGATGGAGAGTGGCTCGGGGCCGCGTCTCGCTCAGGCAGGTCGCTGAGCGCCGCGGACGAGCCGCCCCGGCAGGGCGCCCGTCGGCTCCCCCTCGCGGAACGTGACCTCACCCGAGACAATCGTCGCTTCGTACCCCCGGGCTCGCTGGATCAGCCTCCCAGCGCCCGCGGGCAGGTCGTTGGCGAGGACCGGCATCTCCAGGGCGAGCCGGTCGAAGTCGATGACGTTGACGTCGCCCTTCATTCCGGGGGCAAGGACGCCGCGGTCCCCGAGCCCGTAGAGCGTCGCGGTGTCCTTGGTCATCTTCTGCACACAGAACCCGATCGGCAGGCCCTCACCGCGCGTGCGGTCCCGGGCCCAGTGAGAGAGCAGGGATGTGGTCATGCTCGCGTCGCAGATTGCGCCGCAGTGCGCGCCGCCGTCGGCCAGCCCGAACGCGCTGCGAGGATGCAAGAGCATCTCTCGGACGGGCTCGAGGCTCAGGTCGCTGTAGTTGAGCAGCGTCTGCATCAGGAGCTGCTTCCCATCCATCTCGAGGAGCCAGTCGTAGAGTAGCTCGAACGGGTCGATCCCCAGTTTGCGGGCCTGCGCCTCGCAGCTCGCCTCGGCCGGCGGCTCATAGTCCGGCGGGTCGCCGAGCCGGAAGATCTTGTCGAGTGAGTTGTTGATCATCTCGACCACGACCTTCATCTGGGGCACCGGGTACTCGGCGGTCTCCGACAAGATCTGCTTGCGGACCTCGGTCTTGCGGAGCTCCGTGACCCGTTCTGCAAGCGGGAGCTCCGAGAGCTTCGTCATCGTTGGCCGGAAGCCGAACGGCTGGAAGGTTTGATGCCCGATGAGCAGGGTGTTGGGGCGCGCGGCGACCTGCGGCCTCAGTTGTGCGCCGTGCTCCTCTCCTGCCTGGTCACACAGCGCCAGCAGGGTGCGCCAGTGTTCGGGTGCCACGTCGTGCTGCACGAGCGCAAACGAGACCGGGCGACCGACCGCACCCGAGAGGCGGCCCATCCAGTCGACCTCTCGCTCGGGCGCGGACATGTCTTCCCCTTGCACGCCCGCGGGGGCAAGTTCGACGATCCCCTGGCCGAGTTCGCCGAGGCCCTTGGCGAGGCCAAAGATCTCGTCTTCCGCGGCGTGAGTACCGGGTACGACCTCACCGTCGATGGCGCGGTGCACGATCGTGCGGGACATCGAGAACCCGAGGGCCCCCGCCGCGATGCCCTCCTTGACGATGGCGGACATCGCGTCGATGTCTTCTGGCGTCGCAGGCTTGTTCTTGGCGCCTCGCTCGCCCATCACGTACGCACGGACCGCGCCGTGAGGGACCTGTGTGCCGATGTCGATGGCCCTCGGCTTCTTCTCGAGAGCGTCGAGGTACTCGGGGAAGGTCTCCCACTGCCAGTTGATGCCCTCGTGTAGGGCGGTCCCGGGGATGTCTTCAACCCCCTCCATCAGCCCGATCAAGAACTCCTGTGCGCCCGGTCGGACGGGGGCAAAGCCGACGCCGCAGTTACCCATGACCGCCGTGGTGACGCCGTGCCAGGAGGTCGGGGTCAGGTACTCGTCCCAGGTCGCTTGGCCGTCGTAGTGCGTATGGATGTCGACGAAGCCAGGGGTGATGAGTTTGCCCTTGGCGTCGATCTCTTCTCGGCCGGCCTGGTTGACGTCGCCGACCGCGCTGATGCGCCCGTCGTCGATCGCGACGTCGCCCTCGAAGGGCTCGCCCCCGTTCCCGTCCGCGACGGTTCCACCCTTGATTACGAGATCGTGCACTGTGTCTTCCTCCATCAGGGGCATCGCTCGTGCCCCATCGGGCCGAGATCCTTGGTTCCTGACGAGGAAGTATATCCTGTTCGGCAGCCCGCTGTAGTGAGCCTCCGCTAGTCGAAGCCGAGCATGTCCATGTCGATCGGATACGCGAGAGGGGGGCGGGTCTATCGGTGCCGGATCCGGCTGCGTGCCTGGGCGGTACGGCGGACCGGCTGTGGGCCCAGGGGCGACAGGGCCAAGGACATTTCGTCGCGGGTCGTTCCGCCTTGGCGCGTCTGGAGTATCCTCCGGCCGCCGTCCAAGTAGAGAGGGAGACACCATGGCAAAGCGACTCGACTGGTACTACGAACGAAAGGGCTGAACGTCCTGTCAACGAGCGTCCAAGTTCCTGGACGCCAATGGAATCGAGCCCCGAGAAACCGTTTCGGCGAGCAAGAAGCTTGGCCGCACGGACGCTTCGGCGATCGCGAAAGCCTCTTCGAAGCTGATCGTCGCGAAGGGCAAGAAGCTCGACGAATTCGCCACGGCAGGGAAGGCCCCCAAGGCCGCCGTCGACGCGATGCTTGGGCCAACGGGGAACCTGCGGGCTCCCTGTCTTCGTGTCGGAAAGACTGTCCTCGTTGGTTTTAACGAAGAGGCGTACGCCAAGGTCTTCGGCTAGGCGCCGACCCGTTACTGGACTTCGGCGGCGCGGGCAGGTTCGGCCGCGCCGCCGTCGACCGGCAAGCGAAGCAGCGCGAAGAGCACGCCGGCGAGCAGCAAGAATCCGACCTCGCAGCCGAACGCGGCGCGGTAGTCTCCTGTTCGGACGTAGAGCCATCCCGCGAGCGGGTTCGCGCCGGCGATCAACGGGAGGGAAACCAGCCCGGATAGCCCCATCACGTGGCCGAAGCCCGCCCGCCCGAAGCAGGTGCCGATCACGACGGCCTGGAGCGGGCCGAGCGCGCCCACGCCGAGCCCCATCAAAGCCGCTGACGCCATCAAGAGTTGTACGCACGGGTGGCCCAGCAGGATCCCCCAGCCCGCAACGAGCAGGCTCACCGCGACCCAGAGGGCGTGGCGCGGGTGCACCCTCTCGGACACGAAACCGAACACGATCTTCCCGAGGAGCGAGAAGATGGCGAGGAAGGTGAAGAAGTACGCTGCCTCCTGCTTCGGGATCCCGAGATCCTTCTCGGCGTATGGGACGAAGTGCAGCGTGCAGACGATGGGCGCCGTGAACAGCAGCGCGAGCCCCGTCGCGATGACAAGGAAGTTGCGGTCGCGAAGGAGTTCCCCGGCGGAATAGCTCACTCCGTCGGGCTCGGTTTGTACGCCGGTAGTGGCCTCTCCGTCAGGATGTTGACCGAGCTCTTCCGGGTTCTTGACCAGGAGGAGCCAGAACACGGGGAGCGTGATCACGCCGGCGCCGACGGCGTACCCCGTTAGCGCTCCTCGCCAGCCCACGCCCTCGAGCCCGATGAGCCAGGCCCCGATCGCAGGGGACGTTGCGGACGCGAGTGTCGCGCCCGCAACGGTCACGGCGACGGCGAGACCGCGGCGTCGGATGAACCAGCGGCTCACGAGCGTGACGGATGGCATCGGGCCAAACAGCACGATGCCGACGTTCGCGATGACGCAGAAGGAGAGCCCGAGCTGCCACAGTGTCTGTGCGCGTGCGGTGAAGGCGAGACCCGCTGACAGGACGATGACGCCGCTGATCATGATGGCCCGCTGGTTCCCCTGGTCGATCGCGCGCCCGACGAGCGGCCCGAGGAGCCCCATGAGCAGGATCGACGCGCCGACCGCGTTCGAGATGGTGCTCGCGTCGGTGTTGAACTCCTCCTCGATGACGGTGAAGAACGGGCCGATCCCGGCCAGGGTGCAGAAGCTCGAGACGAACTGAGCGGTGAAGGCGGCGCCGACGACGTGCCAGCCGTAGAACGAGTTCGGGGCGCGGGACATCCCGGCAGCATGCGTGTCGGCCGAGGGCCTCGTCAATCCCGACGGGCTACCGTGCGAAGATGGAGAGAAGTCCTCTTGCCTCCGGTGAAGTCTCCCTGCGGATGTATCCCCATGATCTGCCCGCCGAGGCATGCGTGGAAGAGATGCGGCGCCAGTCGCAGCTTGCGGAAGCATCTGGCTTCGACGGGGTGATGACCAGCGAGCACCACGGGGGGGTTCGTGGGTACATCCCCAACCCGCTTCAGCTCGCGAGTTGGCTGCTGGACGCGACGGAGCATCTGTGGGTCGCAGCCTGCCCGTTGCTACTGCCCTTGCGTCATTGGACGCACGTCGCGGAAGAGGTGGCCTGGCTGGCTTGCCGGTTCCCCGGCCGGGTGGGTGCCGGTTTCGCGGCGGGCGGGTTGGCGCAGGACTTCGAGCTCGCGGATCTGCCTTTCGAGGAGGCGCTCGCGCGCTTCAAGCGAGACTTGCCTCGGGTTGTTGGCGCGCTTCGCGGGGACGTCTCTCCGCCGCTGGACGGAGACCCGGCGATCCGCCGGTGCGCGGAGGCGCCAGTGCCCCTGGTGAGCGCCGCGCAGAGCCCCGCGGCCGCGCGGCGCGCGGGTCGTCTGGGGATGGCCGTGCTCTATGACTCTCTACAGACGGTGGAGCGGATGGCGGCCGTTTCGGCAGCGCATGCCGCCGCCGGCGGCTCGGGGGCGCGTATCGCGATCCGCCGCGTATGGATCGGAGGGCCGCCCCGTGAGGAGGTGAACGCCCAGATGGACTTCTATCGCGGCTACGCACCGGCACAGGCCCAGGCGCATTGGGGAGACGGGGAAGAGCTGGTGGCGGGGGCGACCGGCGAGGAGGTCGGTCAGAAGTTGGCGGAGATCGCACGCTCGGGGCGTTGCGACGCGTTCAATCTCCGCGTCCATGTTCACGGCGTCGCTCCGGGCCCCGTCCGCGAGCAGATCGAGCGCCTCGGTGGCGAGGCGATCCCCGTGCTGCGCGAGGCGCTCGCCGGGATCGCATAGGTTTCCCCGCGCTCCCGGGGAGGGGCGATCAGCGATGCCTTCCTGGGAGCCTTTTGGTGTAGAGTCCAGCGCCGCACCACAGGAGATTCTCTTCATGCCCATGCCTACCGACATCGGGATCGTCGACTGCATGATCTCGTTCCCCGCAACCGACTTCTCGCAGTATGAGTTCATCCGTCAGCAGCTCAAGGATCCGGAGTCACGAGATGGGTATGACTTCCCGGTCGAGTACATGTTCAAGAACGTCCCGAAAGAGCTCTATGGGACGGAGAACCCCATCGACGTCACGCTCCACGAGATGGACCGTTTTGGTGTCGAGGTTGGATTGATCGGGTGTGATGGCGACGTCGCGCAGAAGGCGCTGAAGGAGCACCCCGACCGATTTGTCGGGTCGGGAAGCGTGGACCCCAACGACGGGATGGAAGGCATCCGGAAGATGGTTCGCGACTATGAGGAGTACGGCGTCCGCGCGTTCGGTGCCTTTCCCGCTGGTTGCAACCCGCAAGTTCCGATCAACGACGCCAAGTTCTATCCGGTGTATGCCAAGTGCGTCGAGCTGGGGGTGCCGATCTTCGTGTGCGCGGGAGTACCGGGACCCCGGTTTCCGATGGCCTGCCAGCACGTCGAGTTGATCGACCAGGTGATGTACGACTTCCCGGATCTCGTCTTCGTCACTCGCCACGGCTGCGAGCCGTGGGAGAAGCTGATGTGGAAGCTGATGCTGAAGTGGCCGAATCTCTACTACTCGACGTCTGCTTTCGCTCCCCGGTACTACCCCGAGGAGATTGTCAACTACGCCAACACCCGCGGTGCCGACAAGGTCATCTACGCTGGGTACTTCCCGATGGGGTTGTCCCTCGAGCGGATCATGACGGATATGCCGAACGTACCGTTCCGCGATCATGTCTGGCCTAAGTTCCTCCGCGACAACGCGCGGAAAGTGCTGAAGCTGGACTGAAGGCGTCGGGCGAGGCCATCGCAAGCCGTCTTTGAGTGAGCCGGAGGAGGGGCGCCCATGCGGGCCTGGAGAGTTCACCGGTACGGGTCGCCAAGTGAGGCGCTGTCGCTCGACGAGATCGAGGCTCCTGAACCCGGGCCCGGTGAGGTCCGGGTGCGCGTGAGCGCGACCGTTCTCAACTGGAACGATATCGACGGTTGTTACGGTCGATACGAGACGGTCAAGCCGGACGTCCCGTACGTGCTCGGGATGGAGGTCGTCGGGCGTGTCGAGGCCGTGGGGGATGGGGCGGAGGAGTGGCTCGGTCAGCGCGTCATGACGACCCCCCGCGCGGCCACCGGCGGTTACGCGGAGCTCGCGGTTGCCCCTGTCAATATGACCTTTCGTGTCCCCGACGCGATGAGTGACGACGACGCTGCTGCGTTCTACTTCCCCTATCACGTCTCCGGGATCGGATTACTCGAGCGCGCTCGATTGAGCGCGGGCGAGAGCGTGTTGGTCCATGCTGGCGCGGGTGGTATCGGGTCAGCGGCCATCCAGCTCGGGAAGGCGATCGGGGCGACGGTCTTCGCGACCTGTGGCGGCGAGGAGAAGGCGGCGTTCTGTCGTCAGCTGGGCGCGGACTTCGCGATCGATTACTCACGACAGGATTTTGCGGAGGTCGTGCTCGACAAGACGGAAGGTCATGGCGTGAACGTCGTGCTCGACACTGTCGGGGGCGAGGTTACAGAGAAGTCCTGGCGTTGTATTGGCTTGCACGGGCGCCATCTGATCGCGGGGTTTTCCGGAGGGATCGAGCTCGAGGACGAGAAGTGGATGACGCTACGCCCCCTAGTGTTCGGCAACTTCAATTTAATGGGTGTCATCATGTCCTACGCCGAGGATCCGACGGTCATCAAGCGGGCCACTGGGTTCAACTTCCTGCCGCTGGAGGACGCTCGCGCGATGCACGAGCGTTTGCTTGGTTGGTACGAGAGCGGCGCACTGCGCAGCGTCATCGCCGGGACCGTGAGCTTCGATGAGGTGCCACGAGGTCTCGAGATCTTGGAGCAGAGGAAGGTGCTCGGACGGATGGTCGTCCGGATGCCGGGTTAACGATCGGGACCGCCTGATCCAAAGAACACGATGAGCGTCATGTCTTCCTCGACCTCGAAGAAGGTATGGTCTGCGCTCGCGCGTACGTACAGGATCGATCCGCGGCTGGCTTGTTGTTCGGTCCCGTCGACTCGGAGCCTGCCACGACCGGATACGACGAAGTAGACCTCGTCCTCATCATGTGGCGCTTGTAGGTCCTCGGAGCCGGCCGGCAGTCGATAGACCCCGCAGCTTAGTGATGGGACGCGCAGGAACTCTTTGTAGGGTGTGCCCGAACGTTCGAGATCCTCGAGCTCGTTTGCAAGATCGAACGCTCGCCAGATGTTGTCTTTCATCGATGTTGCCTCGGTCCCTTATGCTTTGACACACCGGAGATAGCGTAATCGAACTGTGCCCTCCCGCCAGCAGCCGAGTCTTCGCCCCTTCGTACGGTTTTTCGAGGCTCAGTTTGTTCCGGGAGACATGCTTGGTCGACGTCTCGCCTTCGGGCCGCTATGACACGTGGCGTGGCTCGGTGATCAGGGTGACGGGGCGACGTGGTGGAGTCGAGTTCAGTGAAGACCTTTCGCCGCTATTTGATGTTTCACCTCCCTGAGTGGATGCTCCTCTTCTTGGTGGTGTTGGGGCTGGATTTGTGGACTGAGATCCCGCGCTGGTGGCTCGGCCTCGGCGTGGGAGCGCTGGTCCTTAAGGACTTGGCCCTTTTCCGCTACGTCAAGTCCTCCTACGAGTTGTCACCGCATGACCCCGCGCGGGGGCTGGTCGGAGAGCGGTGTCGTGTGACCGTTGCGCTCGACCCGGAGGGATGGGTCGAGCTCGGACACGAACGCTGGCGCGCCAGGCTCGAGGGGAACGGGGCGGCCGCTGCCGCTGGGTCGACGGTTACGGTCCGTGCTCTACGCGGGCAGGTCCTCGTCGTCCGGTGTGAAGACGAGACGATCGCCGACGGCATCGATCGGGGCAGGAGTGAAGCCGGGCCCTGAGCTACGCTTAGTGGGTGCCCGACGCGAGTGGTTCCTCGCAGAGCGCGCGACTCCGTGAGTTCGCGCGATTCCCCGAGTGCGGGATCCTCGCCATTTCGCTGGCGCTCTTTCTCTGGTTCCTGAACGCGAACCTGGCGACTCGTCTGTTTGACGAGAATCACTATGCCGACTTGGCGGCGCTGGTCTGGGAGCGTGGACCGCTATTCCGGACGGACCTCCACGCGCAGCGCACATACCTCTACCCGATGTTGTTGAGTTTGATTTGGCCGGTTACCGGGGGTGACCCCGTGATCTTCAAGGTCGTAGTCGCCCTGATCCAGTACGGCGTCCTGGCCGGCACGGTCTGTTTCCTCGCGTCTCGGGTGAACGGGGGAGTTCGAGGGCGCCGGGCCGTGCTGGTGGCTGGGCTCTGGAATCCGTATTGGGTCCAATCCACGACGCTCTTGCTGACGGACTCGCTTGCGGCGTGCGGTTTTGTGGTCGCAGTATCGAACGCGTGGCGGAGTGACCTGAACCGCTGGCCGGGGGTGATCTCCTCCGTGGGGCTCGCGGCGTGCGTTGGGATGCTCCGTCCTGCCGCGTTGCCGGCCTTGGGCCTGGTCTTCGCTGCGGCGCTGGTGAGAATAGGGTTCCTCCGCGACGTGAAGGGGTCGAGGTTCTTGGTGCGGTGCGTCGTTGGGCTCCTCCCGCTGGGTCCGCAGTTACTGCTGAACCTCCGGAACTTTGGGGTGTGGTCGATTTTGCCAGAGCTGCCGATGTACCGGATCCAGCTGACCTGGGCGGTACACCGGCTGCGCTGGGTCACGAGCACCGACCCGGATAACGGGGGGGGGATCGTGTATGCGAACCCGGTTGAGGTGAGCGCGGATCAGACCCTCATGAGCGCTCTGATCGATGCGCCGTCTGCGTTCGCGATCGCGTACGGGTCACACCTCTTCCATCTACTCGACTGGGGGTACGTGGACATTTTTGTGGACGATCTCTACGCGCCATCTCGCCTCGTGGGGTCTGCCTTTGTGTACACGACATGGGGGCTGGTCTTGCTGGGCATGCTCGAGCAGTGGAGGCGGCGTCGGGCGGGAGAGGCGATCGAGGCCTATTGGCTGGTCCTCGCCCTGGCGTCGTGTTCCTACGGTTTGTTCATCGCGACGACGCAGATGGAAACGCGCTACGCCTATCCGGTTCTCCTGCTCGTGCTCCCGTTCTGTGGGCCTGGGGTCGACGGGCTCGCTCGCTTCGGGGCACGGCGGAGCGGGAGCCCCCCGTTCCTTCGGATCCTGAGCGCGGGGCTGGCCTATGGAGCGCTCGTGGTGAGTCTCTGGGCGCTTTCTCTGACGCTCGATCTGACGACCGGCCGCGTCGACTGGTTTACCTACTATCTTGGCTGACATGGTTGATGGTTCGGGTGAACGATGGCCGCGAAGGCCCGCTGTGCTGCGAGCTGCGACGCGATGAGTCGAGGCCTCGCAGTCGTGACGGCGGGGTTCCTCGCGGCGGCAGCCATTTCGCTCTTACATCGGGTGCTGGGGGGCGTTGTGCTCTCCAGTCAGCTGTTGAGTGTTCTCAGCCTCTGCGGCGGATTCGTCGCGGGGTACGTCCTCTTGTGTCGCGCGGGGAGCGGGGCGGCTGCGCTGCAGACCGGTTCGCGCCCCGATCCTGTCGCGCTCGGAGTCGCGTGCGTCGGGGTGTTGCTGGTATTCGCCACCTATTGGGGGAGCGAGACCGGGATTGGTGGCGACTACCGGATGCACCGGATGTACGCCTACCAGCTGCTGAACGGCTTCGCGGAGACACACGAGCCCTATACCGGCGTCTCGGGCCATTATCCTCCGCTGGTTCACACCCTGCTCGCGCTGGGCGTCCAGGTCACGGGCCTGACACTGCATTACGTGATGCTGGGGCTCTCGGCGATCGTATCCGCAGGCGTCGCGGTGGTCGCGGTTCGCGTGGGCGTTGGCATTGGGCTCGGGGTCCTCGGGGCGCGGTTCCTGTCGGCGTTGTTGATCGTGTGGGGTGGAGCGTGGGTCTTCGAACTCCGTGAGTTCCAGCTGTATCTCCCCGCGGTGCAGCTCGCGATGCCCTTCCTGGCAAGAAACCTGGCGCTCTTGCTGCTCTTGCTCGCGATGGATGTCGGGCTTCGCGCATCGCAGGGGCGGCTGTCTCCGCGGGCCGCGGCATGGGTCGCGGGGTGCGTTGTTGGGTTGATGGGGCTGACCCGTCCGTGGGAGTTCGGCGTTGGGCTGCTAGGGCTGCTGTTCGTCGCGACCTGCAGGCGCCCCCGCGAGGGATGGCTCTCGGTTGGCATCGCGCTCGTCCTGAGCGCGATCTATTGGCTGCCCCTGGCGATCGACTGGCTCGAGCTGGGGATCCACGCGAGCCGCGAGGTAGCGCGTAGTACGGATCTCCCGACCTCTCCGTTCTTGTATCTCCCGCTGCTACCGCTTCTGGGGCTGGCGATCGTGGATCGCGCGGAAATGACGGGGTTCCTGCGAGCGGTGTCATTGCTCGTCGTCGGGCTGCTTGGGGTACCCGTAATGGCCTTGGGTGCCGGCTGGGTCGGGCTGGGCGAGACCGCGGGCCTGCAGGGGGGGCTGATCAAGCTTGAGCGAGTGGGCCAGCTCCTGGCGCTGGGGCTATTCGCGATCGCGAGCTTTGGTTTGCAGCGCGTGAGTGTGCGTTGGGGTCAGACGCTGGCTTCGATTGTCGCGCTGCTCTTCGTCGGGCTTGGTCTTGCCACGACGCTGCGAGTGACCGGGTATTTCCTCGACGGACAATCCGTGCTGCTTTCGCCTCGCTGGGCTCGCGCTCCCCACTACGTAACGGACCTCGCAGGGAGTCCTTTCTATCTACGACACCTGCTCGATGATCCGCGGGCTGTTGTCATCGTGCCGTCGGCTTTGGGGCATATGACCGCGTCACGTAACGGGGTCGAGGTGATCTATTCCCACCAGGCTGCGCCGATTTGGCTTGATGGGCCGTTTGACGGACGGCCGCAGGAACTCCGCCGGAGTGCAGTCGATCGCTTCTATCAGATGCTCGAACGAGGTGCTGTCGATGGGGGGGTGCTCGACGCCTATGGTGCGCGGCACTTCGTCTGGCCGAACCGATCTCCAGCGGCGCTCGAAAACGTGACGGCGTTGGGCGATGTGGGCTCTTTTGGTGGCATGACCTGGGAGTTGCTCCGCGTGGGGCCCCCTATCACGGAGTAGGGAGGAGACGAGCTTGCGTCAGGCTCGTGGGACCCGGGCGGGGGCCCCGAGGAGCGCATTCGCGGCGCTTACAAGGTCATCGGGTAAGAAGGGCTTGCTCAGGAAACCGGCGAGATCCTCGGGCGAGAAGGGAGCGGTCGCGCGGGATTTACTGTGACCGCTGATGAGGAGGACCTTGCATCCCGGTTGCCGCTCATGCAGCTGTTTCACGACGTCCGCGCTGGGTTGGTCTGGTAGCGTGAAGTCGAGCAGGACGAGGTCGATCGCTCTTTCATGTTCCTCGAGCGCGTGAACTCCGGCTGCGCCATCCGCGGCGGTCACGGTCTGGAATCCCTCGGCGTGAAAGATTTCCTCCACGAGCTCCCGTGTCGCCGCGTCGTCTTCGACGATCAGGATCGTCCCGCGGTCTGATTCGAATCGCGTCTGTCCAGTTGCACGCTCTGAGCGTGAGGGCTTCGCCTCCTCGTACTTTGGGATGAGGATGCGAAGGCGCGTGCCCTCGCCGGGGGTTGTCTCGAGTTCGACCGCCGCAGAGTGCGCCCGTACGATTCCAAGAAGCGACGCCAGGCCCAGTCCGCGGCCGTGGAAGTGAGTCGTGAAGAAGGGGTCGAAGATCTGGCCGCGCGTCGTGTCGTCCATCCCGACGCCGTTGTCCGAGACTTCGAGGAAGACGCACTCGCGGGGAGGGGGCTCGATTGGGAAGCCGACGGCGAGATCCGCGAGCGGTTGTGCGAGACCAGTGCGGATCACGATCCGGCCTCGTCCCGACGAGGTGGCTTCGACAGCGTTGCTCACGAGGCTGCTGATCGCCTCGATGATCGAGTTGGGGTCGCTGAGGATCGGCGGGATTTCGTCCGCGAGCTCGAAGGCGAGGTCCGCCTTCTCCCCCGCGGTTGCCTCGAGGGCTTGGCGCGCCCGTTGAATGACATCGGTGAGGTCAAGTCTCTTCGGCTCGAATTTGCCGCTCCCCGCGTAGGAGAGCATCTGGTGGGTGAGCTCCGAAGTCCTTTGCACCGCGTGCTCGACACGCTGCATGCGCTGCGCGAGGGGGCTATCGCGGGGTAGGGCAGACAAGGCGAACGAGGTGTCCGCGAGCAGCGGGGTCAACAGGTTGTTGAAGTCATGGGCGACCCCCCCCGCCATGATGCCAAAGCTCTCTAGCCGCTTGGCCTGTTCAGCGCGCGCCTCGAAGTCCTTTCGTTCCTGAGCTTGAATGACGAGGGGTGTGATGTCACGGCTGATGTTAAGGAACCGCGTCTCATTGTTCCGGTCCTGGTAGCTGATCCCGGTACTCTGGAGCCACACCCAGTGGCCCTCAGCATGCCGGACCCGATAGGCCTCGAACCTCGTCGGCAGTCTGCTGGAGTACGCGTGCGTGAAATGTCTAGCGACGCGCTCGGACTCTGCGGGATGGATGAACTCTCGGGAGGAGAGTCCGGTCATCTCGTCTGGCGAGTACCCGAGGATGGCTTCGATGTTTGGGCTCGTGAAGACGACCGATCCGGTGGTGTCGTGCTCGGTGACGATGTCCTCGGCGGACTCGATGACTGTCCGGTAGCGCTCCTCCGTCGCCCTGAGGGCATCGCGGGCGTTCTTCAGGTGGGTGATGTCGCGCGTGACGACGACCCGGCGCCGTGAGGCCGAGGGGGTGTCGTAGTGAGTCCCCCAGACCGTTTCCATCCAGTTCCAATGGCCAGCTTTGTGGCGAGTCCGATAGGTGATGCGTCGCCGCGTGGAGCCGGTCTCTGCTGCTGTCCGCGTTTTGAGTCGCTCGAGATCGTCGGGATGGATGGACCGCCAAGCGTTCGTGCCGATGAGCTCTGCGGCGGCGTAACCGGAGACTTGCTCAACTCCGGCGGTCACGAACGTGATCCGACCGCGAGAATCGATCTCGGTCACGACGGCTCTCAGGTCTGCCAGGAGCGTGCGGAAATGATCCCGGCCGTCTAGACGCCGGAACCACGGCAGTCGAGGCGAAGCCTCGGGACTGGACTTGACCGAAAGCGGTAGCTTCGAGTCCATCTGCTCGAGTCTACTGCGAATCCGTGGGTGGGTGACCGTATTTGGTGGGCTGTGTCGGGGGCCTGCAGCCCCACCTGTTGTCAACCAGAGAGTCGGGATCTGTTGTCGAATTCACGCGCGAGGAGCCGGGTGATCCGCGCTGCCGTGGCCGCAAAGTTATGGGGTCGCGCCGCTTGGTTTTCTGCGGTTGGTTTGTCGTTGCGGAGGAGGTCGCGCGCTTGCGTTCGGGTGTAGTGAACGATCTCCTGCCAGACGCGGTGATGTTCCTGCTCGCCGACCTCGACCGCCCAGTCCGCGATCGCTTCGAGCGCGTCGGGCTCGAGGACGCTCGTCAGCTCTTTTCCGACCAACTCGATGTGGTCCCCGTGTTTGACATGGCGCTCGCTCTGCCGGAGGACTCTCGCCAGCGTCGGAAAGATCTCGTTCGCGACAAAGTCATCACTCGCTTGTGCGCCCCAGCGCTTCTCCCAGTGCGTCGTATACGGGCGGACGGCATCGCGCGCTTCCCGCCAGGCACCCTCCCGCGCTCGTCGTCGGGTCTCTCGCTCTGCACGGGCCATGATCACCGCAGCGTCCCCATGAACGGAGCTGGGGTGGTGATAGAGCCAGTCCAGGACCTTTGTTCGGTCTGTCCATCCGAGGTGTCCCAACCGATCGCCTCCTCATCGTATCGTGGGGCCTTAAAACGGTAGCGCTAGTGGTCGGTCTGCTGGCACCGGAAACTCGCGCAGCGGCCGGCACCTTCGCGCCGAACCCCTTCAATTATAATACAATAATGGTGTTCATATGACATCGGATTTGTGTCCAGTTGGGAGATGCGACCGTGCCCCCGGGGGCGCGACCTCGTTGCGGAGCGGTTCCTCGCGGCTATACCGGCCGAGGTTGTCGAGGAACAAGGCGGCGAGGTGCTGGTCTCCGAGGGGCGAGTAGCCCGCGTCGTGTGGCGTGATGACGCAATTCTCGAGGGTCCAGAGCACCGAGTTCGCGGGCAGGGGTTCGGTCTCGGTCACGTCGAGCGTCGCTCCGCGAATCTGCCTGTTTTGCAGAGCCTCGATCAGAGCCGCCTCCTGCACGACCCCGCCCCGCGCGACATTGACAAGCACCCCCCCCGTTCGCATCGCAGCGAACTCCACCCGTCCCATCGTCCCCCGCGTCTGCTCATTCAACGGCAGCGCCAGCACCACGTAATCCGACTCCCCGAGTAACGCAGACAGCCCCTCGGGGCCGTAGAGATGATCGACTGCCGGCTCCGGTCCCGCTGACCGTCGCAGCCCGATGACCCGCATACCAAATGCCCTGCCGATCCTCGCCGCAGCGAGTCCGATTCCGCCGAGCCCCACGATTCCGAGCGTCTTGGCCCTGAGATCGTCCGAAACGATCACCCTCCATGATCGCGCCTCTTGTTGCTTCCGGTGCGCGGCGACGCTTCGCTCCCAGTGGAGGATGTACGTGAAGATGTACTGGGCGATCGGCTCTGCATGGAGCCCCGATGCGTTTGTCAGTCGAACCCCCCGCTCCAGGAGCGCTGTGAAGATCGGCGCGTCGAACCCCGCCCCGCCGCTCTGGACCCATCGCAAGGCCCTGCCCCCGAGCATCCGGGGCAGCTCCTGGGCCGTCGCGGGGTTCTGTGTGAGCCCAATCGAGAGCAGCGCGACATCGGCGGTGTCCGGGTCCCCCGACCAGCGCCCATCCGGCTCAAGCGCGACGTATTCCGCGTGCGGTGCGACGTGCGCGAGCGCTTCGGCGTGCTCCTCGAGGATTTCCCGGTCGAGACACAGTCTCATCATGGCCTCCCACGTCAGCGCCGCGGCTACTCGGAAGGGCCGGGCTCCGGTGCCTTGCCCCCGCGACCGCAGTCTACCCTTTGTGCCGGCGCGCCGGCCCCAGAGGGCTCTGACTCGAGCGCTTATGCGGCACGCGTGGTTTCCCGCCACCCCCGAGACCTCCCTGATCTACGATGCCTCGAGATCCGTTGCGTCTCTGCCGCGCTGAAGACCCGCGTCCCGAGGCTGCTGCATGAAGGAGAGCCACGATGTTCGATCGAATCATCCGCGCGGGGACCGTAGTCGACGGTTCTGGCGAGCCGGCGTTCACCGGCGATGTTGCGTTGCAGGGCGGCCGAATCGTCGCGGTCAGTCGAGCCCCGCTTCACTCGTTGGCCCACGAGACTATCGACGCAGATGGTGCGCTCGTGACGCCAGGTTTCGTCGATGTCCACACCCACTACGACGGCCAGGCGACCTGGGATGAGGAGCTGGCGCCTTCCTGCTGGCATGGGGTGACGTCGATCGTCATGGGCAACTGCGGTGTTGGCTTTGCCCCGGTCGAGCCTGGTCGAGAGCAGGTGCTCATCGAGCAGATGGAGGGCGTCGAAGACATCCCGGGCACGGCCCTCGCAGAGGGCATCGATTGGCGTTGGGAAACCTTCCCGGAATACCTCGCGGCGCTCGATGACCGACGGTTTGTCCTCGACGTCGGGACCCAGGTTCCGCACGCCGCCGTCCGA
>Ga0315331_10000300_pt1 | contig 32722 bp, 28 predicted proteins | sample M160m34915metaG_FD_203456 | JGI IMG/M metagenome (GOLD analysis project Ga0315331, IMG submission 203456) | Ammonia-oxidizing marine archaeal communities from Monterey Bay, California, United States - M1 60m 34915 | ecosystem: Environmental > Aquatic > Marine > Intertidal zone | place: USA...
GCCCATCTCCAGTAAACGAGTGACGGCTTCGACCGCACTGCCGGCATGAAAGGTGGTCAGTACCAGATGTCCGGTCAGGGCCGCCTGAAAGGCGCACTTGGCGGTTTCCGGGTCGCGGATCTCGCCCACCATGATCACGTCCGGGTCCTGACGCATCATCGACTTAATTCCTGTTGCCAGGTCAAAGCCGACGTTTGGCCTGACCTGAGACTGCGTCACACCGGGAACGACCACTTCTATGGGATCTTCCAGTGACATCAGTCCCTTGCCATCTCCGTGCAGTCGGACCAGTTCACGCAGGCAGGCGTACACTGTTGTGGTCTTGCCGCTGCCCGAAGGGCCGGTCAGCAGAATGACACCGGATGTTGCCTGCAACAGGTTTCCCATCGCGGTTTCAATGTCGTCCGGCAGTCCCAGCTTGTGCAGTCTCTGATAATGGTCGCTGTCCGCGAACAGTCGCACGGCCGCTTTTTCGCCAAACAATGTCGGGAACGTCGTCACCCGAACCTCGCCGGCCAATTGTTCGGCATCGGATGCGATGTTTGCAATTCGACCTTCCTGCGGCACATCCGTGCGATACGTCAGCAGCCCGGCCATGACTTTTAGTCGAGCCACAATGCGGGGGCAAATGTCTCCATCGAACGTGGTGACGTGATGCAGTACGCCGTCGATGCGTAACTGCATTTTGAGGCCGGTCTGTTGCGGCACCAGATGAACGTCGCTGGCTCGAAACTCGCGGGCTTGTCTCAGCATCAGATCCACCAGCTGAGGCACGTACTCGGCGTCGCTGTCTCTTAACGACCGCATTGCGTCGGAAAATTCAGCAGCCAGCGAATCGTGAGGCATGTGAGTCGGCTTCGCGGCGTGTGTTTATGAAAACATGCGGTCGCTGTGTCGCAGTATGCGATCAACGGCTGCGAGGAGTCAGTTTCGAGTATCAGCTCGAACTGGCAATGACGGTTGTGTCCTCATCAAAACTTCGGCAGCATATTGGCGTTGAACATCTGTTGACGGTCATTCAACTGTTCGATGATCTGATTCATCTGACTGCTGTCCGATTCCTTGCTGACGGCTGGCTTTGGAGCGTCGACCGCCATTCGCGACTCCCCCGGCGCCATTCCAAACGAAACGCCTGGACTGACCGACTGAGGTGACACTGGCTGAGGCGCCGGTGGCTGAACGGTAATCCGCTGAACGGGCGTATCGTCCATGGGCAGTGACAGACAGAACAGCAGGCTCAGGCAGCAGACCGCTCCGAAGCTGCCGGCCACCTTCAGACGAAACGTTTGCCGCGCGGCGATAATGCTGGTGCCGCACTCCGCCAGCAATCGGGATCTGAAGCCTGCCGACAATTCCGGCATCGGTGCTGCGTCACGGATCAGCTCATGCTCCGGCAGAGCGGGTTCGGGAATACTCAGTTTCTGACTCATCGGATGGTTCGCAATTTGGCGGGAAAACGTGGTGGAGGTACGGTTTGGGATGTTGTGTTCAAATGTTCTATTGAATAGCCTGAGACGCGGCACGCCGCCGCTTCTTTGTCGGGTTGGGTTCGTCTGTCTCGTGTACGAGTGACTCCAGACTGCGTTGCAGTTTTTCCATCGCGTATCGATACCGACTGGCGACTGTATTCTGTGATTTTCCAAGTACGTCAGCGATTTCCGCAAATGTCAGCTCTTCCCAATGCTTCAGGATCACGACCTCGTACTGTGCCTTTGGCAACGTTCGCAGAATGCGCTGCACGTGAGCCGCTGTTTCTTCACGCTGTACCGTGAATTCGGCCGTGTCTGTCTCACACTTAGTATCGATTTCTCCCAGACTGGTGGTTCTGCGTTTCTGAACGATTCGCAGTGATTCATTTCTGACGGCCCTGATCAGATAAGGCCACGGGGCGTCCGCGCGAGCCAGCAGCTTTGGCTTGCCGGCAATTCTTGAAAAAGCCCCCTGAACCGCATCTTCTGCATCTGCCTGATTTCCAGTAACACTCATCCCCAGGCGAACCAGTCGCATGGCGGCGAGGTCAAAGAGCTTACCAAGAGCTTTCTGCGGGTCCTTCGTCAGTCGCCCGACGCAAGACCGGAATTCCTGGTGGAAATCTGTAGGAAATTGATTAGACACGGCACTTTTCCCGAGTCAGGAATCAGAAATCTTTGTCTGAAAGAAATGGAAAAAAGGTCAGGAATCAGTACTTTCATCCGGATATGTCACAACAATACCGACCGTTGCGTCCGTTGGCGGCTGCAGATCTGGCAGGCTGTGTCAGCTGGAAGTCTACACGGTCGTCACTTTGGGATACCACTGACAAATCGTCCGTTGTGAACTCACAAACGTATTTGCCGCGTGTCGTCCGGCTGTTACTTACTATTTCCCTTTTTGTGATCAGGAATCGTCGTGTTTGAGACCGTTGCCGTTGTTGGAGCCACCGGAGCCGTTGGCACGATTATCCTTGAATTGCTGGAGAAACGAGATTTTCCGGCAAAGAAGTTCCGGCTGCTCGCATCGGCCCGCAGCGCGGGTAAACAGATCACTCTGGCCGGTCAGACAATCACGATCGAAGAATTGACGCACGACTGCTTCGATGGCATTGATCTGCTGATCGCCAGCACTCCCGACGATACCGCCGCCGAGTTCCTGCCGTCCGCCGTCAAAGCCGGTGCGAAAGTTATTGATGAATCCGGCTACTGGAGAATGAACCCTGACGTTGCGCTGGTCGTACCGGAAATCAACCCCGATGCCGCTCTGAACGCCAAAGGGATCATCGCCAGTCCGAATTGCTCAACCACACAGATGGTTCTGGCGATGAAACCCCTGCATGACGCGGCGCGAATTCGTCGAGTTGTCGTCAGTACGTACCAGGCAACCAGTGGAGCTGGTCTGCAGGGAAACACGGATTTGCTGGAAGGCACCCGGGCTGCGCTGAACGGGGAAAGCTATAACTATCAGGCTTTCGCTCATCCAATCGCCTTTAACGCCATTCCGCAGATCGGCAGTCTGAAGGAAGAAGGTTATACCAGCGAAGAAATGAAGATGGTGTACGAGACTCGCAAAATCTTTGGTGACGATTCCATCATGGTCTGTCCAACGTGTGTCAGAATCCCCGTATCCAATTGCCACAGCGAAAGCATTCTGGTTGAAACAGAACGGCCGATTGGTACTGACGAAGCTCGCGAGCTGTTCGCTAATACTCCGGGCATTCAGGTCGTCGACGATCTTGATAACGGTCAGTACCCGATGCCCTCGAATTGTGACGGCAGTGACGATGTGTTTATCGGACGGATTCGCCGGGATCTTTCGAATCCCAATGGACTGTCATTCTGGTGTGTGTCCGACAACCTGCGAAAAGGTGCGGCGACAAATGCCGTGCAGATCGCCGAATTACTGGCACAGCAGCAATAAACGAACACCGATACCATGAATGATCTCACTCATTTCGACGAAGACGGCGCCAGCCGTATGGTTGACGTGAGCGCCAAACCGGTCACGCAGCGTATGGCCCGGGCTGAAGGATTTGTGTCCATGAGCCCAGCCACACTGTCGACGATTCAGCAGAAGGGAATGTCGAAAGGCGACGTACTTGAGGTCGCTCGTCTGGCCGGCATTATGGCAACGAAACGCACGGACGAGCTGATCCCGCTGTGTCATTCGCTGGGACTGGAATCGGCGGCCATCAGCTTTGCGTTTGTGTCAGATACGCAGCTGCGGATTGAGTCGATCGTCTCGGTTTCCGGACGCACCGGCGTGGAGATGGAAGCCCTGACCGCGGTCAGCATCGCAGCTCTAACCGTGTATGACATGTGCAAATCGATCGACCGCGACATGGAGGTCACCGGCGTTCGTTTGCTGGAAAAGTCAGGTGGCCGCACCGGACATTACGTGCGCGGCGAGTCGGTTGGCGACTGCGGCCTTGCTGAGTAACTCTGGTCAGCTTCGTGCCAGCTTTGGTACGCTGCTCCGGAGAACGACGGACAAGGCCGTTCATGCCCCTGCTCAGCTGCTCCTGAATGGTCCAGCAAACGCCAATTCCGACCCTAAGTGGAATTGGCGGGGCCCGTCAACACGCTGTCACCGAAATGTGACTATGACACTTCAGGGTGTTCAGGAGAATTAGGGTGTCGTACTGGTCTTTGTAGCACCCCTTCTGCAAAGCACTGAATCGAGCATTTTCCATCCTGCAGCAACGGTGCCGCAGGACGCGGCGGTGTGGGACGGTCGTGTCGCAACACAGGCGTCGACTGACGAGACGAGGCGTTGAGTCGGGAAATCCCAAAGGTCCTGTGAAGCTCATGAATGGATTGCGGACGTTGCTGGATTGCGGACGTTGCTGGATCGCTCTGGTGGAAGTCGGTGACACGGCTCAGTGCGACTTCAAGTCACAGACGCACAGACCGATCAGTCCAGGGGGACCGGTTCCCTGACCTGACGGTGGCACAGGGACGAAGCAATATCAATCCCCTTTGTGCGACAACACCTTATCCGCTTTGGTGACGGTGCATAGCTCTCATGTCTTTTCGAACCCGAATTTGAAGGGGTGGCGATCCGGGAATACTACAGAGACTGGATTGATGTGTTGCGATAGGGCTAAGACGTTTCGGCGGTGTGATACACTGGTCGCGCGCTACGTCCAATAACAGCAAGCGTCACTGCAGTCGGCCGTACGGCGAAGTTTCATGAATTGTCGCCGCGGTGGGTGTGTTTCAACAGCAGAACGGGTGCTCTTATTTCGTGTCGTAGAAGATTCTGACTCATGAGTGTAACGAAACTGCTCTCAAAACGTTCTTCACGGCCACAAGTCTGCGTTTAACGCGGAGTGTGATTGGGGCAACAGAATTGATAGAATGACGGAACGTCGGTTACCCTGCGACAATTGAAAAGGAGCAGTGCAGATGGCCAGAAACGAATCTCAGCCAAAGAAGAATGAGTCGACCAGACGAATCGTGCGTATCGGCGCAGGCGTCGTGCTCATCCTTCTCGTTGTCCTGGCGTTCATGGATCGCAGTGCCAAGAACGCCGCCACGGAAACAACAACTGCCTGGCTTGACGAATTGCAGTCAGCCATGGACGACAACCGGGAACTCCGAGTTTCCGACCTGTCACAACACGTGATTGGCAGTCCCGAGACTACCGGCGAAGCGTCTCAGGGAAGTGTGGTTTACACGTGGAAGGGGACATTAAGGTCGTATGCAACAACAATAGCGATTGATGGTGCGGATCAGCCTGTTGTGATGAAAATCGAGGGGCCGAGTTCATAGACTTCGGACGTGGTTTCATAACTCGATCATACCCGCATGATGCACGAGTGAGTGGCTGAAACGGGTGGCAAAATCGAAATGGTCACTTACTTGCTGTCGCCGCCTGCTGGTATTGAAACCACTTCTCGTACGGGGCAGTCTGCATATTGTGGTTCGTGGCGGCAGCCGCTTTGTGTTCCAGACACGTGAACCGCGGCCAGGAGTCAGCAACCTTCGCTGTTGTCCCTGCCGACCGCCTTCGCACTTATCAGCGAGCAGAAAATGAATGCCTGACCGAGGGTTATTGCGTCGGGTTGTCATGCCACTGGTGGACGACTGTCTGCCAGAGTTCTTTGCCGCCAATGGCGTTGGACATGATCACCAGCCCGTCACCAGTCTCCGGACTGAATTCGCTGTAGCAACGGAACCCGGTGCCGTTGGATCCACTGTGGTACACCCGCTGCCGATCAGCGACAGTTTTCAGGCCCCACCCCAGCCCCCAGTCTGCATCCTGATCCTTACGATGGGAGTCGGGTGCCAGCATCTGTGCACGCATTTCTGCAGAAATGGAATAAGATGCACTGCGGTCCTCCTTCATTATTTCCACAAGAAACCGTGCGTAGTCGGCGGCTGACGTGTACAGCGAATAAGCCGCATTGGCATCCGCGTAGTACTTCCGTGTTGTCTTTGCGACGCCGTCCCGATCGTGCCCGCAGGAGGAACGCAGTGTGAATCGATCATCCCACACATACCGCGTATTTGTGAGTTCAAGCGGCTTGATCAGGCGATCGAGCGAAAGTGAATCGAGGTTTGTTTTTAACTTTCGTTCGACCGCCCGCTGCAGCATCAGAAAGCCTTCACCGGAATACCGGAAGTTCGTGCCCGGCTCAAATGCCAATGATAAAGGTGAGTCAGACCGCCAGCCACCGGCACGCCAGTTCGGCAGACCAGAGGAATGAGTTAACGTCATACGGGCGGTAATTCGACGATGTCGAGTATCGTCTTTCACATAGTCCGCGACCAGATAGTCAACCAGTGGTTTGTCAAGTTCGAATTCACCGTCTTCAACCAGCATCAAGAGCAGATAGGAAAAAAACGGTTTGCTCATCGAGGCGGCTTCCATGATCGTGTCGGGATCGACGGGATGATCAGATCCCGCACAGCGGACTCCGTACCCGCGTGACCAGACCAGCTGGCGATTGGAGATCAGAGCAAAGGAGACTCCCGGAACTTTGTGCTTTGTCATCAGGTCGTCGAGGTGCTGCTCGAATCGGCGCACCTTCCGATTCAGTAATTCCTGTAACGGCGGTTGTCCGTAGGTCGCGACGGCGGAACGCAGACGTCCGCCAGCCTGTACAGGACCGGTCCGGTTGTGGTCTGTTGCGTGGACTCCATATCGTCGGCAGACTTCAACAATCTGATCCGGGTCAATTGCCTCCACCGTACGGCCTTCGTGTCCTTCGGTCGTCACGGCCTGCAGCAGACTGTTGATGACTGCTTCCTCGGTCGCGTCCCGTACTGCCTGGAACAGGGGTGACAACTGATCATCACGCAGCAGTTCGGTAGATGCCGTGGGTGAATCAGCCTGATAAGCAGCCCGCAGCCCGCGGGCTGTGGAAAAGGCCAGTACGTAATCCCCGCTGCCATGTGAGATCGGTGATCCGGCCGCGGCCAGTCCCAGAGGGGCACGGCGCGCCAGGCGTTTCAGACGGCGCGAATCGAGCGGTGCATCGGTGGCCACGATGACGATACAGGATCCGTGCTCGTGCTCGCGCACCTGGTCTTTCAGGTAATATCGTCCGAGTTCGCGACCGACGGGGACTCCGGCGATTGTCAGAGATCCCCCGAAATTGGTTTGCACAAGCACACCGACTGTATAGCCGCCCAGACTGGCAGGAAGTCTGCGGGAGGAACTGCCAATCCCGCCTTTCCATCCCATGCATCGAGTACCGGTGCCGGCACCGATGCAGCCTTCATTGACCGGACTGCTGTCAGCATTCTGCAGGGCAGCGACAACGTCCTGTGCTGTCACCTGTCTGCGTCGAATGTCGTTCAGAAACGCATCGTTGCATTCGCCCACCACCGGGTTCACCGACTTGACGTTTTCACAGCCCTCTTGTTTCAGCACCCAGTCCACCAGCGCGTCAGCCGCCCCAAATGTACTCAGCGTGTTTGTCAGCACGATGGGCGTTTCAAGCACGCCGAGTTCCTCGATCTGCGTGCTGCCAACGAATTTTCCAAAGCCATTCGCAACATGGATCGCGGCTGGGACTTTCTGCAGAAATACATTGCCGGGATGCGGGATCACAGCCGTGACGCCGGTTCTGACACTGTCTCCCTTCACAATCGTGCGGTGTCCGACGTGGACACCGACAACATCCGTTAACGAGTTTGCCGGACCGGTCGGAAGCACTCCGATCGATATGCCCAGATCCCGCAGTCGAGAACGCCGCTCCGCTGGTCTGTCTGCTGCCGCGGTCGGACCGCCGATGACACAGAAGATGATCTGCAGCGCCACGGCAAGGTAGCTGAAACAACGCAACATCGTTGTCCTTCGAAGTGAATTCGTTTGATGGTCCGGAAACGGTACGGGCGAAGACAATGAAGTCGTGTCGCTCCCCCCGATTTGCTATACCATTCTAAAATGCTTCGCGTCAAAGGAACAATGTATACAGTCTGCACTGAATCAGGATTTATGTGTGAAGTGTTGACAGCATGATGCTTAATCTTTTCCGGTCGCTGGAATTCGCTCGCATCAAGAAATGTCCCATTCGCGGCTACTTCACAGCAGACTCAAGGAACGGCCACATGATGTCCGGGTAAAACTTATGCCCGGAAGGCCCCCACTCATGACGGAACTGGTTTTTTGCTCCGGCCGCTGCGTAGATGGAACGTACGTGCGACATGGCCGCTTCGACATCCGGGAACGAGTGCAGTCCATCCATGCGTCCGTTCACTGCCAGCATCGGCCGCGGTGCCGTCAGTGCTCCAATGTCGGACAAATCGCCGAGTTCCACCTGAGCACGTGGCACCAGGCAGCAGTCGCAGTGAAATATAAAGCCGGTAGAACTTGTGTACGACGTAAATGAACAGCTGGGCACCGCACTCGCAATACGTTCGTCAAGGGCTGCGACGTAAACCGTCAACACTCCGCCACCGGAGTTGCCGGTCAGGACGACCTTGGTCGGATCGATCCCGGGCAGGTCTCTCAGGGCCCAGTCCAGCAGTCGCTGCGTGTCCCAGACTCGTTCACCGACAGCTGTTCGCCCGGCCAACAGGCAGTGTATCAGCTGAGCTCGACAGTCCCGTCTGCCATGTCTGCCCTGAAGATCCGGAATGGAAACAGCCGCAGCCAGCCCCCGCGTCGCCGGAACCAGCGTCACGAATCCCCGTTTTACGGATTGCACGCCGATATCTCCGTCTTTTGCTCGGGTTGTGTTGCGATGATTGTCATCGCGATACACCCCGGCATACGTATTCCAGCCATCGCTGTCGTGACCGTGAACGCAGATCGCCAGCGGACGCAATAATTTCGAATTGTGCGACGGTGTGAGTAACCAGAATGGAATCGTGACACCTGGTTCCGTTTCAATTCCACCAAGCTGACGCTGATAGCCATCTTCCCGGACCGGAGCTTCCAGACGCACGGATGGCTGATGTTTGTCCAGCTCAAGTTGCATGCGGTCCAGGCCGAGCAGATCGGTCAGTTTTTTCCGAGCGTCACTTTGCCATGCTGTGAAACCACCGGGATAGTCTGTCCGAAACGCCAGCTCACCAGCTGAGGTTTCCGTACCGGAATGGATTCGTTTCAGATAGTCGGCGACCGGACGGGGAAACTTTGCGAACGGTTGCGCCGGCTTGTCCTGTGCGAGGCTACAGGAAATCAGCCAGACAGATGTCAGTGTCACCGAACGAATTCGAATTGTCGTTGTCATGTCCTGTGTACTCCGGCAGGTGGTGCAGCGTCCTGGTGACTCTGCCCCAGAATCCGTGTTCGCTCGAGTGACGCATATTGCCGCTCGGAGTCACAGAAATCAATGGCGTCGCGGAAACCTTTGCCGTCAGTCGCTTACTCAATCCTTCGTTGCCAATTCACGATATGTCAAATCGTTTCAGTTCACCTTCATTATTCTGAAACGGTGATTTTTCTTTTGCTGAATATCATGGCGTCTTTGTCTGCCAGATCTCGATCGATGTGTTTTATGTTTCTGTGGATTGCCGCATTAGTTGTGAATGACGTGCGGATTTTCCGGAGGTTCTAAGTCGCGATGCCATGGGATGTTACGCAGGAGTCATGCTTTCCCTGTGAGAATCTTCCAGGATTAATGCCAATCATTTGCGCTGACCGTCGTCTTCGCATACCGGTCGCATCCACAGTGAGCCTTTCATCAATCGGTCCGTACGCGCGTTTCAGTCATTCGGAATCGGCACCGGAGGATGGACGCCGTGTTTTCTGAGTCCTGCCAGGTAGAAGGGCAATGTGCGACTTGTGTATTCTTGCGGCGCCGGATTCCTGACTGACTGTGAAGAGCAGCCGTCGGCGGCGTAAGTGTATTTCTTCCCGACAGAGAAACCGCTTTGCATCCCTCCGATGATGTCATATTCAATCATCGTTTGGTAACCGCGTTCCGGATAGTAGAGGTCGACGCCCATGGCGCTGACGGTTGCCGCCGGTCCCTGTTTGCCGGCGGAGTGATTTCGCAGAACGGAAAACTGCACTTTCCTGGCAAGGTAACCGCTGCTGTCGTATTCCAGCCAGTGAATCCATTCCATCTTTCCAGCCGGGTATTTTACCAGCAGCACAGGCTGCCCGCGTTCGTTGTAAAACAGCTTTGCATACATTTCTTCTTTGTCTCTGGTAATACGCCGTACCTGACGCAGCATGCCGTTCTGGTAATAGAAGGCGAAGTAAAACTGGCGAAACTTCAAAGGCACGTCCTTCTGCAGTTGCAGGGCGATGGGAATGTCAAATATTTCCGAAATGTTTGTGGTGTAGAATAGAGCCATGCCTGCAGTGCCAATTTTCTTAGTTGCCAAAGCATAGATCTGAGATTTCATCCGGTCCACGTCCCGTTGTGCGAGTACGTAGGGAGAATCCAGTGAAAAACTTGCCGCGTTTGGCGGACTGGAAATTGAATAACTCTTGATGTCGGCGTCCGGACGAGGCTGCAATCGCTTCGCGACTGATGCGTCGGATTCAGCGACGAGCCTGATGTCCACGACGGGAGTCTGCTCGACGATTTTGGTGGGTGCGTTCCTGTCGTCCGAATTCGCGTCGGTCAGCTGTACTGGATGTTCGGCGATCGGCTTACGACCGGACTTTAACGCGGGCGACAGTTCCAGGGCGACCTCTGGCTCAACACTGGAGGCCTTAAAGAGCAGCAGCACTAACATGATAACCGTGACGACGGCTGCGGTGATGTTGGAAACGTTCATCTTGAATTCCTTTTGAGGCGTGTCGCTATGAGAACACGCAGGTCAAACGGCCGCTGGTTAAGTCTAGTTCGCAAAAACCTTGCTGGTGTCGCAAATTAAGGGCGGTCGTTCGAGCCGGCCCCCATTTTTTACGTGCCGTTCGTTAAAACGAAGGCCCTGCGGCCATCGAACAGGCCCTGAATGCCCTTTTGGTCATTTTTGCAGCAGTGCAGAGCGATGGCCATTTGCGGGGGAAGTGGATGAAGTCGTTGATATGGTCGCTCCCAATTACGGCTGTCGGAGCCCGTTGAGAAACAGAGGTGTTCGTGATCAGTTGTGATCTGCAATATTGTTCGGGGATTACCAGGTCTGGTTGAGAACATTTAACGAAGACACGCCTCTGAGTGATTGCAGCGACTGTGTCAGATTCAGGGTCACTGAATCCGACGCGCCGCCCACAGTCACGTCGCCGACCCTGAACACCACAAATACCATGCCCGCGATCAGAAAGACGGCCGTCGCTGATGCGGCCGGGGACGACATTCAAATCAACGACCAGACGGCGTTCGTGACGACTCACGGCCTGACCACCACAGTCTTTCAACCACAGACGCCGTTGCCTTCCGGGACATACAGAGCGCGTGTTCGCCATGTCGATGCCGGAGGAACATATTCGGTCTGGTGGGCGCCAGACTTGCAGCTGCACATTGATACAGGGGCGATCGAGCAGATTACCTGCCCGCTGGCCGAGGCTCTAATTGCGTCAGAGAACCTGGTTCCGGGGTGGACTTCCGCCGCAACCGCAATGATTTACGAACTATGGGTGAGTGATTTGACAACAGGTGCTGGTAGAATCATCCGCGAAACATCATTGGCAGAAATGGCCTTCACGACAGTGATGCAGCTTGCAGCTGGTCAGTACCTAGCATGGTTTCGTGCAATTGGTTTCGTGCAATTGGTTTCGTGCAATTGGTTTCGTGCAATTGGGGCCGGCAACGTAGCAGGGGTCGGGACCAGCGGAACAGATTTCACAGTGGTCGAATAATCGACGTGCCGAAGTCCCCGCTAATTCTTCACTGCTCCTTGTTTGACCGCGAGCCGGGCGGGCCTCGTTCTGGTTCAGGAACTCTGCCGAAGTTTGCTATTGTGCGGAGGAACGCGGGGCGTTGCCCACGCGGTTAAACGAAGTTTTTCAGACGACGTCTCCACGTCTGCGGGCGTCGTTTGTCTGCGGGCGTCGTTTATTACGGGAATCATACCGCGGCTGTGCAGGTTTTGAACGGCTGAACTGCCAGTACCATCGCCAGTTTTCAGTCGTTGCTACCGCGTGGCTCCTGTTGCTGTATACCTCAGGTTGCGAGCAACCTGAGGTACCCGAAGCAGTTACGTAGCGTGGGGCCATTGGCTTGAGCGAGATCGGATCACGCTACGGGACAATCGTTTCATCCTGCGGTTAATCAAACGCTTTCTGCGGCCACGGCCGTTCCGTGCTTCAATTGTCGCGTCACTGGCGAGCGGCGGCGGCGGTTGGTACGATCGTGCCTCCAGTATGCTGTGTTGCGGGCCGTGTTTGACGGTGACGTCCAGCCGCCGTTTGACCGTCTTCTCAGGGACATTCGTGCTGGCGGCCGGCAGTGAAAAGCACAGAATGCCGGCATGTTTCCCACCTCAAAAGCTGTTTTCGCCCGTCTGACTGACGCGACCGGCTACCTATTGAAGGACTCCACTGATGCGATTTCTGTCACCAAAGCTGGCAAAAGCTGCTTTGTTACCGTTTCTGGCCGCAGCTCTGTTGCTGTATCCGGGCTGTTCAAATGACGGCAGTGGCGGCGGCGGTGAAACTTCCTCGGGCGGCGGCGGGCGACGGCAGTTTCTCAGCATGGGGACCGCACCTGTAGGCGGGGCCTTTGCTGTTGTCGGTCAGGCAGTCGCCGAAGTTCTGAACGCCAGGAAGGGGGACGCCAACTGGAAAATGCAGGCCAAGGGGACCAAGGGGTCTCAGGAAAATATCCGGCGGCTGGCGAAAGGCGATTTGCAGTTGGCTCTGTCGAATTCGGCCATTACTTATTTTGCAGTTCGAGGCGAGTCCGGTTGGGAACAGAAGTACGACATGCGAGCGATTGCGACTCTGGCTCCCAACGTGGCCATGTTTATCACCACAGCCGATTCGGGCATCAAATCCATCGCGGACCTGAAGGGTAAGAAAGTGGTCGTGGGGCCGGCAGGTGCCGGGTTCGAAATGTTTGTACAGCCTTTACTGGCGGCTCACGGAGTCACCTACGACGATTTCTCTCCACTGAATGCCACTCAGAGCGGTGCTGTTGATATGCTCGGTGATGGATCGGCTGATGCTGCATTCTTGGGAGGAGCTGTTCCCACCGGTTCCATCAGCCAGGCCTGCAGCACTCATGACATTTACTTCATTCCTTTCGGGGATGCAGAACGCACCAGGCTGGTCGAAGACTATCCTTTTTTTCAGCCGTTTACAGTGACACAGGATAAGTACCCGGACCTGACGGGTGACTACGCCGGGCTGAATGTTGGTTCGATGCAGCTGATTACTTCGGCTGACCAGGACGAACAGCTGATTTACGAAATCACCAAGCTGATCTGGGAGAACCGCACAGACATTGCCGCACAGCATCCGGCCGGAAAGGCCATCAACGAAAAGAATGCCGCTCGCTACACCGGAACGGACTTTCATCCGGGAGCGGTTAAGTTCTACAAGGAAGCTGGTATCTGGCCGGAAACTGAAAGTGCTGCGGAACCTGCTGCAGACGCGGAACCTGCTGCAGACGCGGAACCTGCTGCAGACGCGGAACCTGCTGCAGACGCGGAACCTGCCACAGAAGCCGCCGCCGAACCAGCCGCACAGGAGTAGCCGCGCGTGTTCGACCGTATTCGAGGTATCTGTGCTGCCGTACTGTCGGTTGCACTGTGTCTGTTTACCCTGGCAGAAGTGAATTACAACTGGCTGCAGCCGCAGTCTGCGCTGGCGGTGTTTGTTGGCATCGGTCTGGTGCTGTGTTATCTGACCACGCCGATCCATCCGAAGCTGAAGGACAACAAGTTCCTGAACGTAGTCGACTGCGTGCTGGGAATCGCTGCGGGGGCGTGCTGCACCTATGTGGTTGTGCAGACGGAACCGTTGTTCAAAAGTTCATGGGCCGAAGGAATTTCTCTGGCGAACCGCGCCGGTATCGAAACGCAGACCGATTTTGTAATCGGCCTGATCGGTCTGGTGCTGGTCTTTGAGGCGACTCGACGTTCGATCGGCTTGATCGTACCGCTACTGGCGCTGGCTTTTGTCGGTCACTCGTGGTACTGCCATGCCAGTTTTGTGAATGACTGGGCCGAGATGCCAGGCTGGATGCTGCCTCATGCCGGTCAGAACCTGCGCGATATCGTCAGCACCACCTTTCTGCAGACGCTGGGAGTGTTCGGGCCGGCGGCCGGTGTGATGTTCAAATACGTATTTCTGTTCGTGGTGTTCGGAGCGTTTCTGGAGATGTCCGGCGCGACTCAGTTCATTATTGACCTGGCAGAAAAAGTATTCGGGAATAGCCCGGGGGGACCGGCGAAAGTGTCAGTGCTTGGCAGCGGGCTGATGGGGTCACTGTCCGGCAGTGCTGTGGCGAACGCGGTCACGACCGGTGCCTTTACGATTCCCATGATGCGAAGCGCCGGGTTCCGTCCACATGTGGCGGCAGGAATCACGGCCGCCGCGGCGTCCGGTGGTGCTTTGGTCCCGCCTGTGATGGGAGCCGGAGCATACATGATGCTGGAGCTGGTGCAGCCTCAGGTCACGTTTCTGGAAATCGCCAAAGCGGCGATGGTTCCGGCGATTTTATATTACCTGTCGATTTTTCTGATCGTGCATTTTTATTCGCGTAAAGTGGGCGCCCAGGCGTTCGAGGAAAAGAAAAAGCCGAAACGAATTTCAAAGTTCGAAGCTGTGGTTTTCTTTGGGGCGCTGGGTACGCTGATTCTGTTGCTCGGCCTGCGTTTCTCACCGTTTAAGGCAGTTACCGGAGCGTTAATGGTGATCCTTGTGCTGTCGGCTTTGCGCAAAGAGCTGCCGATCGGCGTTGGTCCACGGACGCTGGCGGTGGCGAGTTTCATTTTCGGTACGCTGCTGTGTCGTTTCCTGTGGACGGGGATACCAGACGATGCCTCCGGCCGGCAGATTTTTGAGAGCTGGCTGTCATCGGGAATTGTCGGTATGTTTGCCCTGCTGACCTTTGGTATTGCTCATCCGGCATGGCGTCCGTCGGTTGTCGATGCATTGAAAAAATCTGCGAGGAACGGCGTTTCACTGGTCGCCGCCAGTGCGTGTGTCGGGATTATCATTGGCATCGTACAGCAGACGGGCATCGCCACGGATTTTAGTGGCGTGATCAAAGGAGTTGTCGAGACCAACCTGTTTCTGGCGCTGCTGGGCATCATGGTGTGTTCGATCGTGCTGGGCATGGGCGTGCCGTCGGTCGTCTGCTATCTGCTGATGGCCACGCTGATGGGGAGTCTATTGAGTGAGCTGGGTGTAATACCGCTGGCTGCTCACCTGTTCATCTTTTACTTCGGCATGATGAGCATGGTGACTCCGCCGGTGGCTCTGGCAGCGTATGCCAGCGCGTCCATCGCGGAAGCTCCGATCATGAAGACGTCTTTTGCAGCCTTTCGATTTTCGCTGGTCGGGTTCACTCTGCCGTTCATGTTTGTGTATCGTCCGGAACTGCTGCTGCTGAGCCCCGACGGCGGGGCGGCAGACATCCTGCCGGTACTGATACAGGTTTTGCTGGCAGTCGCTGGAATCGTGTCCCTGGCGGTTGGTATTGCGGGCTACATGTTTACGGACGCACATGCAGTCACCCGAACAGTGGCGGTGGTGTCAGCAGCGATGTTACTGACACCGGACGTAACCATTTCCGGAAACAACCTTGGCGTGGCGACGAACATCACAGGACTCGTTCTGCTGGCAATTGCCGCTTCCATGAACTGGGTTCGATCGCGGTCCGCGCCGCCTGCCGCGGTATAGCCGGGCTGCCGTCCGTGAACAGATGGTCTGCTTTCGTGGAACGCTGCAATGAGACGTGGAGGTTTGACTCAGAAGGCAGCAGGAACGAAGCTGCACACCGAAACACGGGAATCAAAGCCTGTCATTTCGCACTCTGAACTGAATACGCGAGATAAATAATGAAAAACGTGGTCTGGGGGCTGGTCGTGCTGCTGGTCATTCTGCACCAGGATAACTGGCTGTGGGAGGATGCGACGCTGATTGATGGTTTTCTGCCGGTCACCCTGCTGTTTCATGGCGGACTGTCGATTGCGGCTGCGGTTACCTGGTTCCTGGCGACGAAATTTGCCTGGCCCGCTGACGTTGTGGAATCTTCCAGCCCGGGAGGCAGTGAAGCATGACACAGTTGATCATCATCTGCTGCTATCTGGCATTACTGCTGGGGCTGGGTTTGTTTTCCAGCAGGTTGTTTCGCGGGACCAGCAAAGACTACATGCTGGCCAGCCATTCGATCGGGCCATTCCTGCTGCTGATGTCGATTTTCGGCACGACCATGACGGCCTTTGCTCTGGTCGGATCCACAGGCGAATCGTTCAAAGAGGGCGTGGGGGTCTATGCATTGCTGGCATCATCCAGTGGCATCACTCATTCCCTGTGCTTTTTTCTGCTGGGGATTAAACTTTGGTCACTGGGGCACAAATATGGCTATACGACTCAGATTCAGTTCTTCCGGGATCGTCTGCAAAGCGAGGGCATTGGTCTGCTGCTGTTCCCTATTCTTGTCGGGCTGGTCATTCCGTATCTGCTGATCGGCGTGATGGCGTCGGGCTCAGTAATTAACGGAGTGACTCAGGGGACGTTCGAAACGTCCTTTGGATTCGACGAGGCTGTGACAAAAGGCGGAGTCCCCAAGCAGGTCGCGTCGCTGGTCATCTGCGTTGTAGTTTTAATCTATGTCTTCTTCGGCGGCATGCGTGGCACGGCATGGGCCAATACCTTTCAGACGATTGTCTTCATGATTCTGGGGGTGGTTACGTTTTACGTGATCGCCATGAAGCTGGGCGGGAAGACGACGTTCATGGAAAGTCTGCGAGCTGCCAGCAGCAAGATACCTCCGGATAAGCTTATTCGTGGTGCTGTGGGTGATCATCACGGCATATCTAAGTTGAAGTATTTCACGTATATGCTGGTCCCGCTTTCTGTGGGGATGTTTCCGCATGTGTTTCAGCACTGGCTGACGGCGAAGAACGCCAAAGCGTTCAAGTTGCCGGTGATTGCTCACCCGATTTTTATCATGATTGTGTGGCTGCCCTGCGTGCTTGTCGGCGTCTGGGCTTCGTCGGATTTGTTTTACGGCCAGCTGCCGGCACCACTGCAGGCGGCACTGGATGGCAATCCCAACATCGTATTGCCTGTGATGGTGAAACAACTGGCCGGACCGCTGCTGGGTGGATTTCTGACCGCTGGAATTCTGGCGGCCATCATGTCGTCGCTGGACAGTCAGTTTCTATGTATTGGAACGATGTTCACAGAAGACATTGTGAAGCACTATGCCGGGGCGGAAAAAATCGGTGACAGACAGTCCATCCTGATCGCCCGGGCCTTCATCATTCTGATCGTGGCGATCACGTATGGGTTGAGCCTGTTTGAACCTCGTGCCGTATTCACATTGGGTGTTTGGTGTTTCAGTGGGTTTTCGTCATTGTTTCCGCTGATCTTTGCCTGTCTGTATTGGAAAAAACTGACGAAGGCCGGGGCCTACGCGGCTGTATTAGCGGCGTTTGGTTCATGGGGCTACCTATTCTGGCAATCAGACTTTGCAGCCAACAGAGGCTACACCGTTATGGTCCCCGGCACCGACTACGAAACAATGCCGGTCGCGACCATGTTTCTGTGCTCAACGGTCGCCATGGTGATTGTGTCGTTAATTACGAAACCGCCTGAAGAGGAGCATCTGAAGCGGTTTTTTGCTTAGGGAAAGTCATAATGTCTCTGAACAGAACGGTCTTCTGTTCAGAGACATTGAGTGCACGCCGTTGCCTGTTCGCCGGAGACTGCAATGAATCATTCCCAATATCTGCCGTCGGCTGAAGCATGTCCTTCGATGCTGCGGCGTGATTTCCTGACCAGTTCTGCCAGTGGTCTTGGCAGTGCAGCGCTGACGTCGCTGTTTGCCGCTGACGGCCGGGCGGAAGCACCGGTCAGAGCAGATGGCGCTTTGGCGACGCGGTCGACTCATTTTCCCCCGAAGGCAAAGAGCTGTATCTTTATCTTCAACGCAGGTGCGCCTTCACAGCTGGACTTATTCAACCACCGTCCCGCATTAACGAAGCTGGACGGGCAGGCGCTGCCGGAATCGCTGCTGGAAGGTGTGCGGTTCGCATTCATCGAAAAGGAGTCCGCCCGGCTGATGGCGGCTCGTCGCAGGTTTCGACAGAACGGCGACAGCGGCATGTGGTTTTCGGAACTGCTGCCCAACATCGCCACATGTGCCGATGACATCTGCATGATTAACAGCATGCACACCGATCAGTTCAATCATCATCCAGGGCAGCTGATGATGCAGTGCGGTCAGGCTCAGTTCGGTCTGCCGTCGATGGGATCCTGGATCAGCTACGGACTGGGCACTGAGAATCAGAATCTTCCCAGCTATGTCGTGCTGACGTCGGGACGCGGTTCCAGTGGTGGAGCGACCTTGTGGAACGGTGGTTACCTGCCGTCCGTGCATGCGGGGGTGTTGTTACGCAGTCAGGGGCCACCGATTCTGAATCTGGAACTGCCTGCTGGTTTGCCGGCATCCCTGGAACGTGCCGGACTGGACGCGATTCGCGAATTGAATCAGCTGAACTTTAGCAGGGTGCAGGATCCGGAAATCACCAGCCGGATCGCAAACTACGAACTTTCGTTTCGAATGCAGTCGGCCGCGCCGGAGCTGACCGATCTGTCAGGGGAAACCAGTGGCACTCTGGAAGCTTATGGAGTCACTCGGCCCGAGCCCAAGAAACGATCGGGCCGAGTGGGAACGGGGGACCACTTCCCGTCGTTCGGACGGAATTGTCTGCTGGCGCGGCGGATGGTCGAACGGGGTGTGCGTTTTGTGAACATCATGTTCGCGTCGTGGGATCACCATTCGAATCTGGAAAATGACCTGAGCTACAACGCGCGCTGCGTGGACCAGCCGATTGCAGCGCTGATCAGGGATTTGAAACAGCGTGGCCTGTTGGACGAAACGCTGGTCGTTTGGGGCAGTGAATTTGGTCGCACGCCACTGGGTGAAAACCGTAACAACAGTAAGAATGTCACCGGCAGAGACCATCACCCGAATGCTTTCAGCATGTTCATGGCAGGGGGCGGATCACGCGGGGGACACACTCACGGTGAAACCGATGACGTGGGCTGGAATCCGGCGATTGATCCCGTCCATGTCAACGATCTTCAGGCCACCCTGTTAAAGCTGTTTGGTCTGGACGACCGGAAACTCACGTTCCGGCATCAGGGCGTGGACAAACGACTGACCAACATCACTCGTGAGGCGGCAGTGATTGACGAGCTGATTGCCTGACACTGCTTGCCCGAACGAACCGCTCAGCTTACCAGTGGCGCACTCGGTACACCGAACGGTGCGGGTAACTGCGGTATCGAACTGTGGTGACCGATGGAACGTACCCGTAGACCGGTGCGACAGCGATCGGGGCGGTGTACACGGGAGCCGGATAATAGGCGACTGGTGCGGGCGGAACGTATGCGACGACGGGAGCAACGTAGCCATAACGGTATGCAGGTGCAGCATAGCCGTAACTATATACAGGTGCAGCACAGCCGAATCCATAGTAATGGTGGTGATGAAAAAGTCCCGCTGAAACGCTGCCGCACGTTGCGATGGCAATAACCATCATCAGGGTCAGTTTTCTAATCATGATTTTCTCCGAATCATTCTGCAGTTGATGTGATTGTCAGGTGAGTCAGACGTCACCTTCGCTCCGCCACGTGCACGATCATAATTTGTCACTCTGCACGGTATCAACGCGCACAGGTCAATTCACCTACTTCTTTTCATGATTCCGATCATGGAAATCCTGATTTTCGCGGCGGTTCCTGAGATCGGAAGACAGTCGCCCTGCGATTCATAACGTTTTACGCTTCACGCAGAGCCGCCGAGTCTTCCTGCAACGACGAGAATACTTCGCCAGTTGTGCGGCGCGCCAACCTCCGCCAACGTGTAATTAAGAATTTCCCGGACGGCAGACGACAGTCATTCATTGAGTTTGCTAACCGACGGGGCTGGTGCCCATTGCCAGTTCATCTTCCCAATCGTCCAGCAGTGGCCAGTCAACGGCACAGGTTCCGAAGTCGGCCATGTGCTGATATTTGTCTAACCGGTCGATCGTTGACTGCAGCAGATCGTGATCGTTCCGGAACGCGGGACCGTGGCTGGGCAGCAGCCATTCGACATCACTGTTCTGAATTCGCTTCAGTGATTCGATGAATGCCGGAATGTCGGAACCGTGATGAGCATCGATGCCGCCCACACAGCCGTCGCGAAAAATGTTGTCGCCCGACATCAGCAGATTGCCAAGTCGAAATGACAGCTGTCCTGTGGCATGTCCCGGTGTGTCCCAGACCTCCAGCTTCAGGTCTCCTAATTCCAGAGTGTCTCCGTCACCGGCTGTTTGGCCGATGCTGAACTCAGGCATCTCAATGGATATCTGCTGCGCAGGTATCTCAGCAAACGATGCGATCCGGTCGCCGTCCTCCAGAATTGTCTTTGCGGCGGGATGAGCAACCGTCACTGACCCGGGAAGCAGCTCCGCCGCTCGCTGAAGTCCCTGGACATGGTCCGCATCGGCATGCGTGGCGATCAGGTACAGGCAGTGCGACAGCGGGAAGTCCATCTGCCGAATCATGTCGATGATTTCGTCGACGGTATCTTCGTAGCCGATGTCCACGAGTGCCCATTCGTTCTGCGAAAACACCAGATACACGCAGCAGCCGAACCTGCGTCGCGCCTGAAAATTCATTTCGATCACGTTGGGGAATAATTCGCGACGCGTAATCATGGGCAAGACCGGTCGACCGGCGAAAGTGAATGCCGCCGAATTCAGCACTGGAAATTGAGAATCAGCCGGGATACACAGAAGGCTGATGCACAGAAAGGAGAACTTAACAGACGTGCGATCTTACGGACTAGATGCTCCGTTGGCAACGGCTGTGCTGCCGACCAATTCCCGAGGAGGCGGCTGTGGATTGTGATTTTTCGCCCCAAACACCCGGTCAGGTCTCTGAGGCAGCTCCAGGCAACAGTCCCGGGCTGATTTTTCAGCCGACTTAACGACCTTCACTGGCTGTACTCCTCCGGAAACCGAACACCTGAGCCACTGGCCTCCGAATTTTCCGGCAACTTCGGAGGATTCAAGTCGGGCAACAGTTCGCGTTCAGATTTCGGCGAGCACTTCGGACCACCGGCATGTTCAGTAAAGTCTGCCACATCAGAAATGCCGGAACGTCACAGCTTCACAGGTCTTCGCAACGTGTATTGGTTTTCAATAACGCGACAAATGAAGGCAAGCTCTTGGATTTGACCAATGCCAGTCAGATTGTCAGATGGTAACTTCTGAGAACGGAAAAGATTTGTCATGGCGGTTATCGTGTGCACTGAGTCTGGAGAGTTCGTTCCGATGAAGAATGTTATTCAAGCCACAATCGTTGTCACGATGGTTGTTGTGTTCACGATGAGTATTCCTGCCCTGGCCGGCTGTCATTGTGGTGGCGGGGCAATCGGGTGTGCTTCCACCATGCCGCTTACGCCGTATCACGGGCTGGGTTCTGTTGCTGCTTACGGTCAGTACTCAGCTTATTGGGCATATAGTCGTCCTGTACATCAGATGCCCATTCACGGTCCACATCCCGCTCAGGCGGACGGCCGTCGTTATCCGATCTACCCGTGCTGCGGCGCTGCCGCTGAGGAATCCAGCCTGGTTCCGCTGGTGCCAGGAACGCTTGGTAAAACCTATACAAAGACATCACACAGGATTCCGGAAGATAAACATCCGCGACTGGGCATGCTGGCCGTCAGGGACACGGGCAAGGTGAAGTACCTGTCGGTTGAGAGAATGAGCGGTTTCCGAATGGATAGCGGAGTCTGGATGTTTGAGACGGATCACCCCCTGGTGACATGGACGGAGAATATTGTACGCATCGAAGCTCGCAAAGACGTCGCAGATGTGGAACCCTATGCCGTCAGTTTTGTACGTCTGATACCAGGACGCCTGGTCTATCTGGATTTTAAATGACGTGCCGGAGACTGATGCGTACTGTTCCGTGGTACGAACCGAACAGGGTTTCATATAGTCAACGGCAGCTGCTTGTTGTCAGGAACCGTCGTTTTCTGTTGCGGTGTGTGGCAGCCGGAATATCTCTGCATGGGGCAACCCGGAAATCGATTGGTTGTTGCACGGCACGCAGGTCGGCGGTTTTGGCGGAGCTGGATCACCCCAAAACCCGCACCGATGACGCTGGACCAATGTGCGACATACCAGCACAGACATCACTCACGAAAAGCAAAGTGGGTACGGCTGAGTGAACCGGATGCGGGGTCACCGTTCAACGCACCGCGCGACGTTGGTTGGCTGAGTGATTTGCTCATTCTAACGCCTGAGTGTGCGTAAGATCGGTATTCCGGAGACCAGTGGTCTACCTGACTCCAGCTGCCCCTCGGAATCCAAAGGCCGTGAAACGCGACATTTCAACAGCATCCAGAATCTTCGTCGCAGCGATATTGTTGAAGTCGATAATCACTCGGCGTGCTCCGGATAGATCCGGTGTCTGGCGTTCCAGCAGCAGCAGTTCGCCGGTAATCATGAATTCCACGAACTGAATCTGTTCGCCGTGGACCGTCACGACCAGTCCCTTTCGAGGGACGCTGACCGGCCATTCCGCAAACAGCTTCTGCATGGGATTGGATGTTGAGGCGGAAACTGGAGAAATCATGGGCGGTGGCCTGTGGCATATAGAATAGATGCAGGTGTTCTCTCCTCATCTAGTTCGGCAATTCAAAACTGAAGTACACATGTTCGCTCCCAATGCTGATTCAATTGATAGAATCAGCATTATCAGTGGGTACTTTGTACCGTCGTGATCGGTGCAGTGCTTCATATCGCAAGGCAGGGATTCGTCTTGTTCAGTGTATTGAATGTTGTCTTATTCAGCCCTTTTAGGGCAAGAATTGGCGGTGTCGATCGATAAGGTGCTGTTGAGGCTCTACGGAACTCGATTGGGAGGCATTTAGAATGTCGGTTGCTAAAGAGGTTGACTCTGGTGCGAGTCTGCCCAACTGGGCAAGTCTGCGCGGCAATGCTCTGGAGTCGATTCAGTCTGTAAGCATCCCCAACGACATTGAAATTCCCGCCTTGCCTCAGGCGGTGACCGAATTCTCACAGCGGGCAGCCGACCCTGATGTGAAGCTTGAAGAACTGGTTGCGATTGTTGAAACGAGCGCCGGGCTGACGGTCGAACTGCTGAAGTTCGTGAATACGGCCAGGCTTCGTACGGCTTCACCCATCGGAGATGTTTCCACCGCCATTGCACGTGTTGGAATCCGCAATGCCTCGTCGTATCTGGTGGCGACAGGTGTGAAAGCTGCCAACAACGCGCTGGGGTCGAAACTGATCCATCAGCGTCACGCGTGGAGCGAGTCACTGCAGAAAGCCCTTTTCGCTCAGGCAGCGGCCCGTACACTGAAGCTTGACGCAGACCTGGCCTTTATGGGCGGACTGCTGCAGGACTTCATGCTGCCCGCACTGACAAATCGTTTCGACAGTGAGTATATATCGTTTCTGGAAAACGACGCCAAAGACGGTCGCGACCTGGCCGAATGGGAGCAGGAGACTTTTGGGTGGAATCATGCCACCACCGGTGCCTTTATTGCCGGGCAATGGGGCCTGCCCGACGACCTGTTGTGCGCGATTTACTACCATCACTCGCTGCACGAATCGCTGAGTCGTCCGGAAGTGGAGATGTTCAAGTTATTCCCCGTCACGCTTTCAGGGCTGTTGCCGGACCAGTTGCGTCAAAGTGGCCGCGGAATCACAGAACTGATTAAAGTGGACAGCAAGTGTGCCGCTTTCAGCCTTGATGCACTCTGCGCGACTGTTGATGACGAACAGATGGATCTGGTTGATGGCTTCAACATTCCGAACCAGTTGTCAACCATCGTCCAGGAAGTTCGCAAGGCCACTGAGACGTGTTAACGCTGGACTGCGGCGTTTCACGCTGAGTTGTGGCGACAACGAACGTGTTTCCACAGCAGTTTCGTCACTTCCGTGAGCCAGTGTCGTCTGAGACAATTACGAAATCTCTTCGACGTCAGTGACCGAGCGACGTTCGGCCACTGGTTTCAAGGTCTATGGGACGTCTGCAGTGGTGGCATCTGCCGGCCCGGCAACTCTCTTTTTGCCGTTTCTCTGGTGTGACATGCGTCTGTGTCACCGTTCGTCAGCACGGCCCCGTCGGAAAACGACCTTATTGCACCGGTGTTGGAGGCTTACGCGGCGTCAGTCAGCGACTGCGTGGGACGTCGTGCTGAGCGGGCCGCGACTGAAAAGCAGAGGTCGCCGCAGTCAGGGCAGCGGCCCGGTGCCTTAGAAGTCTTACGGTTCCAGTTTGTCGATCGACTCGTAATCTGATAACTTCGGCGACCTGCCACTGTAAATGCCACGGTGGTTTGCGTGGCGCATGCAGGAGAATGTGTTGACCCGCTCTGTCATTTGTCAGCGGGCGGCCGTCTCATGTTTCTTTACCCAATTGCATACTCTTATAGGTCTCAAGGTGTCAGCTCTGGATTGGGCTCCGCTGCGGAGCATTATCGAAACAAATCAGAAGTTCATGATTTCCACTCATGTACGCCCCGACGCTGATGCCCTTGGGTCCGAACTGGGCATGGCAGCGATCCTGGAAGCGTTCGGCAAGGAAGTGACAATCGTTAATGCTTCTGCGCCGCCGGCAAATCTGCAGTTTATGAAACCGGAAAACCGGATTCTTAAATTGTCTGAAGACATACAGCGTGACGCTCTTCCGGCCGTCGATGTCCACGTGATTGTTGACACAAGTGCGTGGCAGCAGTTGGGGGCAATGGCCGACGTGATCCAGAAATCAGGTGCTCGGCGAGTCGTCGTTGATCATCATGTCAGTTCGGATGACATGGGAGCTACCGAGTTCAAGGACGTGGAGGCGCCCGCCGCTGGCGAATTGGTTTTTGAGGCTGCTGAGAATCTGGGTGTGACATTTGATACCGCCACGGCCTCTGCTCTGTATGCGGCGATTGCGACTGATACGGGGTGGTTTCGCTTTCCGTCAACATCGTCCAGCACGATGCGGATTGCCGGAGAGTTGATGGGGCTGGGTGCCGAACCGCATGTTCTTTACAATCTGTTATATGAACAACGCACGGTGGCTCGTGTTCGACTGGCCGGCCGAGTACTCGGACGTGTAGAGACCGATTGCGAAGGACGTCTGGCATGGATTTACGCTGACAGAAACGATCTTTCCTCTACGGGGGCGGTCCCTTCCGACACGGAAAGTCTGGTCAACGAATGCCTGATGATCGCCGATACGGAAGCCGCATTTATTGCTGTGAGATTGCCATCGGGGCAGACAAAATTCAGTCTGCGGTGTCGACCACCCCATGATGTTGCGGCGCTGGCCGCAACGCTTGGCGGAGGCGGGCACAAACTGGCATCGGGAGCAACTTTGTCAGAGACGTTGCCGGAAGCACTTGCGAAAGTGAAGGACGCTTTTGTAGAAATGCTGCTCCCGAAATCGGTCCCCCAGAACGACTGAATGGCGGTTGTTTTCTGTGCCGAGACAGGGGGGATGTGTGGCGTTCGGATGCTGTTTTATCTGATCCGACCGCCGCGGGAACAGGATCTGAGCCCTTGTGTTTGCGAAACTTGCAGGGCTTTGGGGGCCGTCGTGACGGCTCAGTTGCGTGCCGAGGTGAATTGCCACAACGTTATACAGCGACCCTGGGCACCGCCGCTGGCGAGGCCAAACCGTCTGTTCGTGTCTGGAGGATTTCTGTAGCAAATCCAATGGATCTTTCCGCTCACGGGATCATAGTTGCAGAGAAATATCGGAATCCGTCCCCCGCGCCGAACCCGGACCTGCCCATCCGCTGTGTACCGGGACGCGATCCGGCATGAGTCGGGTGTCTGATCGTATACCCGGGCGAGAAAACAGGACGGTCGCCGAAGGACAGACGCGTCGTTCACCATCATGCGTCAGAAAACGACGTCTGGTGGGTCCGGTCAACTTTCCGCCGGACGGGTTGGCGTTTTCCGTTAATCGTGAACGAGTGATCGACTATCTCAACTTGCCGTACCGCCTGCATTGTCTTGATACGTTACGGTTTAACGCTGTGCTGGAGAACGTGGTTTACGAAGAAGCACATCACCACGTCGATTTCAATACCACCACGATCACTCAGAATACTCGTCGTGCATAACCAGTCGAACACGTGTCTGATGCAAAGATGCCGTGTGTCGGAGATCATCCTTCACACGTGATTTTTCTGACCTGGGACGCGTTCGGTGTGCTGTCGCCGCTGAGCTGACTTTCACCCAGGCAGGCAATGTATTATTTCATCAGCGGCGATAGCGTGAAAGGGGCCGTGACTGAGATGGGAATCAATGAACCGGAAACGACCTTCAGCCCATGCCTTGACGGACCGTTTCTGTTTTAGCATCCGTCGCGATATACCAGAGCTTCTGGCAGGAAAAATCCGCCAGCATGATGCGACTGTCTGGCTTGTCAGCACGGGCTGGTCCGGTGGCGCTTATGGCGTGGGTAGTCGCATGCCTCTGAGATTCACTGCAGCTATTATTGGTGCCATTCATAACGGGGCTTTGAAAACGGCGCCGGTCGTCACAGACGACATCTTCGGCTTCGATATTGTCACCACCTGTGAAGGTGTACCGTCTGAGATGATGCAGCCGAAACAGTCTTGCCGTGATCAGGGGCCTACGCAGAAACAACAAGCTGAGTGGCCGCCGGTTTTCAACAGAAATTTGAGACGTACACTTCCGAAGCCCGTCCGGAAGTCGCAACTGCCGGGCCGGCTGGTGGACCGAACGACGGCCCTGTCATCACGTCGAACATGTGATCTCACATGTCAACCCGTCGACATCGCTTGCGAGTCGTATTGTCCCGCTGGCATGCCGGATTCGCCAGGCGGATCACGTTTACCGAGGCGGTGACTTCGAGGCATTCGGCGCAGCTCTGATGCTCGGCATATGAGAGATTCTGCACTGGAAGACGTCCGGACGCGGGACATGTGCGCTGACGACTGTTATTTGGGGGGGCGATACGATAAGCGGGTGAGTCTGCGGTTGGGGGGATCTCAAACCGGTTTAATGCCATAACCCCTTTCGCAGAGGAGATTGGCTGCGTATTTTATATGGGATTTATTAATATTGACGTCTCCGGGCCTTGCGTTTTTCACGTTGGGTGGCGAGCCTGCGCGGTATGGGATAGCTGCGTGTTTCGCATCGGAATTCGGTGTGTGTACGCAGGTTTCGGGTTTCAACGCCGATAAGGAATGGGGCGTTGCATAAAATTGCGCACCATTCCACGGAGGATCGAAAATGAAAACGTCTTCAGCATTATCAGTGCTGGTTCTTGTCTTTGCGGCGGCAGCAACTTGTCAGAATCGGCTGCATGCTTTTCAGGAACAGGACGTTCCCATCGCGGACACTTCCCCTGAAGCGAATCCTCTGGCTGGCGAAGGCCCCCCTGTCACGCGTGTGGCCACCGACGCTGCGCGCGTCGCAGCGATAGCCGGAGACGAAGCTGGCGGGAAAATTTCGGAGTTACTGCGTCAGCTGTTTGACTCAACCCTCAGCGATGACGTTCGTCTGGGGGCGGGTGTCCAGTTGTCTCAGATATCCGGAGAAATTGACGGTTCGGACACGGTCCGTCGTTCTGCCAAGCGACAGCTGGATCGCAGGGTCCGAGTGGCGACCGCCGGAATTCAGGCTTTGAAAGACGGGGCAGCCGGTGTTGACGCACGCCAGTTAGTCAATGACCTGTTGCTGCGAGCCTGCGTGGACTACGAAAACGGAAATCGGGATGCTCATGCCCAGGTGGTTCGTGCGAACTATGACTTGTTGCAGCAGTCGTATCCGGAGCTTTTTGCCGGCATCGCTCCTGTCGTGCTTGATGAGTACTTCAATTACAACCTGCATTTCACTCTGTCGGAACCTCTGCTGTCGCGAATTGTATCTGACTATCGGACGGAATCAGGACCGGTGGCCGACTGTATTCTCGGTGCGTGGGTCACGGGCAAGCAGGTAACGGAGACCATGGTACGAGCCGATGTGAAACCGTCCGTTGGAACGGCTCGGTTTGACCTGGTTGTGGATGGTCGTACCAGCACCGATACGACGGGGCGAAAGTCTCCTGCGACGATTTTTACAAAAGGCAACCACACCTTCACGATCAGCAAGCCGTTACTCTTTGACGGTTCCGGATTTTCAACAGAACACGCCAACATGGAAGTTGAAGTCAACAATCGAACTGTTGGCGTGAGTACTAAGTACGATCGGATACCGATTCTGGGTGGAATTGCAAAAAGTATCGCCCGAAAGGAAGTTCAGAGGAAGCAGTATCAGGCAGAGGGAATTGCGGCCAGAAAACTTGCCCAAAAGGCACTTCCGGTGTTCGAAAGTGAAGCCAACGATCAGTTAACGAAGGCCAACGACAGCATAGAGAAGAACCTGCTTCATAACCTGCGGGAACGCGGGATTGCTCCGGCCACCTACAGTGCCAGATCCAGCGAAACTCACTTTGCCGTCAGTTCCCGCACCATGGCCGTGGGGAATCTGGCAGCGCCGAGGCCGCCCGGCAACCCGGCACCGCGCAAGGGGGTAGCGATTCAGCTGCACGAATCAACGATCAATGCAGCCATTGACGGATTGGGCATCGCCGGCGAAATGTCTGTCGAGGAGGTTATCGGAACGATCGAAACGGCGCTGAAGGATCTGCTGGATCGCGATATCAGCCTGAGTGATTCGGAACAGATGGCCGATGACAATACCGATTTTGATTTTAGTGAGTCCGATCCGGTTCGTGTTCGCTTTGACGAGGGACAGGTCGTTTTCATCCTGCGGACGGGGTTTTATCAAAAAGATAAAGATCGTCGAGTTCCCCGACACGTCTTTGAGATTCCACTGGGCATCGAAGTGCGGGACGGAAGCTTGTTTCTGAGCGCACCAAGGACTGATCCTCGTGGTATACTTTCTTTGAGACCGCGTGCAATTGCAGGCAAGGGGTCTTTGCGATCCGTCGCACAGGCTCGTGGAATTGCGAAGGAGATACTGGATAAAGCCTTTAAACAGCCAGTGACTGAACTTGACTCCACTCTCGATCTGGAACTTAAGGACCGTGAGAATCTAAAGCTTCAAATCACACAGCTTGAGATCACGGATGGCTGGGTGACACTTATTATGGAGTGACCGGTCGGCAGGTCACAACCCCGTCCAGCCATGTGCACGCCACAATCTCCGCAGACAGATGCTTTATGCACCTGTTAAGACTGTTCTTAAGAATTGTGCTGCCGGCAGGACTGGTGACATCGGCTGTCTTTTGGATGGTGTCTCAGTGGGGCTTGGTTGTCGTCAGGCTGCCGTTACCGACGGGGAATCTGCATCTGCGAGCAGATCATGAAGGCTGGGTGTCGCAGATCGACAGTACACAGTCGATCAGGCACCCGGAATTGGTGTTTCACGAACGCCCGCGGACAGCTGGTAGCTGGCAGGACTGGATGCAGGACCTGGCCCCGGTCTGGCTGGGGTCTGCGTGCGTCTATGCTGACTGGCAGGTTAGTACTTCGACGGGGACATGTCGTTTTCTGCTTGTCGGCGTCAAACACTACGTCGTGGTATTAATGTCCGCTGCGGCGGTGTGCATGCTGATCAGATATGAGTCGCTTCAGAAGCGGAATGCAGTCGCCGCAGACCGCGTTGCTGAGATTGAGTCCTGAGCCAGGCGACCGGGGTAATGTTCCTCGATCCAGTGAGCCCCCAGGAGTGTCCCGATTCGGGAAGCCGACATCTTCCTTAACAGGAACTGGTCATGTTTGGCGCTAATTGGATAATGACTCGACATCGTTCATCTTTACCATTGCCATACTTCCAGTTGGCAATGACACAGAGCATACTGCCGCCATGTTTTCGAGCCATTCGCTCTGCGACCGGCGGCACCATGATGCGACGACGAACTGAATGTCTGAAAAATGCTTGAACTGCGAAATCCACACAGTGTCCTGGCCGCTCTGGCCGTGCGACCCAAGGCTGTGCGTTCTGTGCGTGTTAGTTCACACCAGACAGGGACGCCGTGGGATGACGTTGCAAGAGTTGCGGCGTCGAAGTCGATAACGGTTTCGGTTGGGCGAGCAGAGTCGGGGCCGAGTCATCGTCGTGATACGGAACGGACTGGCGCAGGGTCTGCCAGGATAGAGCCGCCGTCGCCCGTGCCCCTGGGTACACTCTGGAAGTCGGTTCCGTCATCAGAGGCCGAATACGGTATCTGGCTCGCGCTGGACCAGGTTCAGGACCCTCAGAATCTGGGAGCCATTTTTCGACTGGCCGGTTTCTTTGGTGTACGGGGAATCGTTCTGACGAAAGACAAGAGCGCACCGGTGAACGCAACGGTTTGCGATGTCGCGACGGGCGGAGTGGAGCACGTGCCTTTTGCTCTTGTCTCCAATCTCACACAGGCATTGCTGCAGGCCAAGAAGGCAGATCTCTGGACTCTGGGCACCTGCGAGCGATCTGACTCCAGTATTCGCGATGTGCGGGCGGATCGGCACTGGCTTCTGGTCATGGGCAACGAAGGTGACGGCCTTCGCCGACTCACGCGTAAAACGTGTGACAGTCTTGTCTCACTGCCAGCTATCGGTCGGGTTCCGTCACTGAATGTGGCCGCCGCGACATCGGCCTGTCTGACAGCGCTGACGATGAAGTAAGTCGCAGTCTGCGTTCGGCACTTCGCATGGTACGGCAACGCCAGTCTGAGCAGTCAATCGACGTACAGGAATTCATTACTCATCATCAATGATTGAGCAACCAGGGGCCACAGGCTGCCGAGACGGTCCGGACGTTTGATCTTTGCAGTCATGCGTCGCTGCCGATTCGCGAACAGAAGCACTCGTCCGACTTCAGCACCGGCGTGAGTTCGCTGCAGCAGGCGTTCAGACAACCATGAAATACGACGCCGATCGTCTGTAATGGATTGGAAGTCTTTAAGCTCTGTGACAAAAACAGACTGGTCGATGACGAAGGGCGAATTCATCGTAAACAGCGTCTGTGGTGCAACGATGCTTTCGCCGCGATCGGGTTGGGTCTGCATAGGGGAGGGAAAGTCGAAGACGGGGAGGGAAAGTCGAAGACCCGAAGTGTCGGGTCCAGGTTGAAGCGGTTTACGAAACCGTAAACTGCTCGCCGCTTCATATACTTCTGTCCCCAGAATTGATCGGCGTGTCTTCCGGGTGTGTGATCCAGCTGACCGGACACCGCCAGCAGGGTGTCACGTGTCGCTTCAATGGACAGTCGTTTCCGATTTGCCCGCCACAGCAGAACGTTTTCCGGATCCACGGCGGCCATATTCTTACGCTGGCCGCTGTGCTGCTGATAGACACGTGACAAAACAATTTTCTGCACGAGATTCCTTGTTGACCAGCCACTGGTAATGAAATCGGCAGTCAGCCAGTCCAGCAGTTCCGGATGCGACGGTGGTTCGCCCTGCAGACCGAAGTTGGAAGGCGTGTTGACCAGGTGGGAACCCATCAGGAAGCCCCAGACACGATTCACAAATACTCGCGCTGTGAGAGGATTCTGGGGCGAAACGATTTTTTCGGCAAGTTCCAGTCGCCCGCTGTTCCTGTCTGTAAACGGAGTCTGGCTTTCGTCGAGCACTTTCAGGAACCGTCAGGCGGTCTGCTGACCACGGTTTTGGGGATCGCCTCGCAGAAAGACGAACGGTGACACCGGTTGTGCATTCTCTTTCACTGTCATGGTGTGGGCGGGGCCCCCGGCGGGGGATGTCAGAAGTTCGGCCAGTTCGGTCTCCCGAAGCTTCTGTGCAATCGACCGATTGTTGTTGCCGGCCTTCTTCGTGCCAGCTCCGCTGATCTTTGCGTCGATCACCGCTCGTTTCTGCAGATAGTCCTGATGGTCGGCTTTGGTCGGGAGTAACGCGCCAGCAGTGGCTGTCGTTTTTCATCGAGCGGGGCAATTCTGGTGACGGAGGCGAAGACACCGTGCAGCGAATAATAGTCAATGGTCGGCACCGGTTCGTACTTGTGGTCATGACATCGTGCGCAGGCGACAGTGATCCCCATCAGCCCGCGGGTGGGGACGTCAATCCAGTCGCCAATTGTGTCCGCCCGATTGCGCTGAACATGCGGACCGATCGTTAGAAAACCGATGGCTGCCTGTTCTGCGTCGTCTGCTGCGAAGCCCATCAGATTCACTGCCAGCTGTTCTCGAATGAACTGGTTCACCGGCTTGTCATCATTGAACGCATCGATGACGTAGTCTCGGTGTGTGAATGCGAACGGGAAGTAATGGGGCGTTTTTGTATCCGGTCGATAAACGCTGTCTGTATCTGCATATCGGGCCACGTCCAGCCACATTCGTCCGATGTATGCTCCGAACGTTTGGTCATTCAACAGGTGTTCCACCGTTCGAGCTATTGTTGCCGGGCCGTCCTGCTCAAATTCCACGGAAAAGTGTTCTGTGGCCGTCCACGAGGGAGGGAGTCCGGTGAGATCGTAATTCAGTCGTCTGAACAAAGTTCGTGAATCTGCCGGCTGGGACGGCGTCAGCTTGTTCCGGGCGAGTGCGGCGTAGACGAAGCGGTCGATCGTGGACTTGTTCCAGTCGTCGTTGGCCGTTTCCGGCGGATCAATGACTCTGACCGGCCGAAACGCCAGTGATCGACTGCATTCCGAAACAGCAATTGCTGATCGCCCAGCTGTGAAAATGCGGATTCAGCAACGCCCACACGAGGCCCCGGC
>Ga0315331_10000301_pt1 | contig 32690 bp, 20 predicted proteins | sample M160m34915metaG_FD_203456 | JGI IMG/M metagenome (GOLD analysis project Ga0315331, IMG submission 203456) | Ammonia-oxidizing marine archaeal communities from Monterey Bay, California, United States - M1 60m 34915 | ecosystem: Environmental > Aquatic > Marine > Intertidal zone | place: USA...
AAAGCGGATCCTTTCATCTTAAATGCCATATTGTTTTGTTTTAAAAATCACTCATTAATAATTCGTCTATTGCAGCTTGCATATCTTTTCTAGTTGCTATCATACTAAAAGATATATCAGCTTGAAATCGTTTAACCTCCTCACCGTCTTTAAATATAACAACTGTAGGAACTATAACTATTTGATGCTTCTCTTGTAACTTAGGTGACTTAGCTATGTCAACATAAACTATATCACAATCAGTTAATTTACCAATGTACTTAACTTTGTTTGGCTCGTTCCACTCAGCGTTAAAGTGTGTAACAACAATTTGCGAACTAGCTTCTAAACTAAATAAAGCTAAAATTATTAGTAATATTTTTTTCATTTAATTTATCTTAATTTATCAATTTTATCTTCCATTCTTCTTATGTCAATCTTTAATTCTTCTACAGCTTTTTCTGTATTAGAAATAGATTGTCTAACGTTAATATCTTTCATGTTAAACTCCATACGAGTAATATCTGGTTTTGGTAACTCTTTAGCTTCTGCTATATCAGCTTGTAAGGCAAACCACATACCTATTATTGTTGCCATAGCAAAACCTATAGCTATCATTGTTTTTATACTTATATTAAAACCCGTATCTTCGTTTAATTCTTTTGCCATTATCTTATTATGTAATTTATTCCTAACTTAAAGTCATACCACTCTCTGTTCCAGTACTTATTATATTTTCCTTCTGTAAAAACACCTATTCTATTTGTTATTTTTGTACCAAATATTACACCACCACCATAATCTAACCATTGCTTACCCTCGTATTTGTGATAAGAGTAATCTCCACCCTCATCTAAGTGGTAAGGCATAACGTTAGCCCAAGCATGTGTCCAAAATGTTTTTGTGTAATGGTAGTAATCAAAACCTAAAACAACAGAGTGTTGTATTATCAAATCTAACTCGCTACGTTTTCTTTCAGTGTAATCTGATAAAACTGTAGGTATTACAACCTCTTCCCAAATCTCTTTACTAGTTGCAACGAGCTCTCCATTAGGAGAAAAATACTCACTAGCAGCTACATTTACATTATAACCCTCTTGTAGTGCTAGGTAAGTGTAATGTATATTGCCATTGCTAAGCACCCACTCTGCCAAAGGATCATAACCATACGGTTCTGATAATCTTTGAGCAAGCCCAGCATTAAAAGACAATTTGTCATTAACTTTATACCTGTATCTTTGTGATGTTTCAAAATATTTTATATCTGCAAAGCCATCTTCTAAGTATTCACCTTTTAATATGTATTTGTTGTTTACAAATCTTATAAAATGATGTTGATCTAAATACTCATTACCTTGCTGTCTACTGTAATCGACCTCAAACAAAAACTCTAATCCTTTTACTTTACCTATGTTAGCACCATCTGACCAAGAGTTTTCTGTGCCATCATAAAAAGTTTGTGCTTTATTCTCATAACCAAATCTAGCTATTTTACGAACGCCAAAAGCTAAGTTGTAATCAAAAGGTGTTTGTATTGTAGCTGTTTCCAAACCATTACTAACAGAAAAAACATCTACATCTGATATAGAAGTACCACCACTTGCAGCGCCATAAAACGTAGCAAATTTAAAATATTTTTTTAAATCAACTTGGCTACAACATTTTTTTGGAGTAGCGCAAGCTGTTAATATCATTAAGAATATAATTAGTAGTTTCTTCATAATTTATAAATCACTTGTAAATTTAATATTTTACTGGTGAGAGTAACATCTTCCAGATTTATTTTCAGTTCTGTTTTTACATCTAGGTCCTTTGCCTTTTCTAGTTCTAGCAGAACATTGTACTTCTCTAGCCTCTTTTTCTTTTCTTAACCTTTCTTTTTCTTTTTTCTTTTCTTCTTTTTTCTTTTGTTTCTCTTCTTCTTTTCTTTTGTTAATTCTCTCTGAAGACTCTTCAACAGCTTTGTTCTTAACGTCTAAATCCCAGGTGTTCCAACCCATCATTAAAGCTATTCGTTGCCAAGTAGCATTATCAGCATTTAAAGCTTCAGATATGTTTTGCGCTTTTTGAACAGCTCTATCTAAAGGAACGTTTGTTGAGAAAGAAACGAAATGACCAATACTGTTCCAAATAGGATTGTTTATATCAAATAAAGACATATCTTTTATGTTCTCACCTTTATATTTAAGAGTTTTTAAACCACTATTTAGTTTTCTAGCTTTTGATCCAACTGGTGGAGATAAGTTTAAAAATTGTAATACAACTTTACCTTCATCAGAATTCCAACCCTTGTCACTCTCAGACATGGCTTTCATTATTATGTTTTTTATAGTAGAAACTACAGCACCTCCAACACCAGTACCTCTAAGAACAGAATCAAGCATTGAGTTTGCTATACCTATTTCTTTTTCAATTAACTTTTCTTCTTCATCATCACCACTAAATGCTATAGCGAACAATCCTTTTTGTAGTGCGGCGAATATTGCATTTTGAATAGCACCGTAATATATTATTTTAGATATGTTTGTTTTCATATCACCTCTACCGTTTGCTAAATCAAGTGTTGCTTTTTTAATTAACCTAGTGTACTGCATTGGTGTGTTTTGAAATGCAAGTATTAATCTACCTAGTGGAGAAGCTTGTTGTGATGAAATCATATCAGGTCTAGATGATTGTTGAGTTTCTTCTGCTATAGCTTGAAACTCTTGAAAAGCTTGCGCCTTAGCATCTGCCTCACTTACACCTTGCTTTATAAGATCGTTAACTCTATTTCTGTAAAATGTAGCACCACCAGAAGCAATAGCAAAACTATCCGCAATTTGTGTAGGTAAGAAACCCATTTTCATTAACTTAGCAAACACAGCTTTTACGGGTGTTTTAGAGCCAGAAGCTGCTTCAGCAAGTTCAGCGTGACTAACAGATGTTTTTAAGCCAGATCTTCTTTGCTGTAACATATCAGAGTTAAATATCATACTAAAGTCTTTCCAAAACTGTGGTTGATTAGCAAAAGCCATACCAGCTTTCAATGGATTATTAAAACTCCAGTTTACAAAATTCACAGTAGATAATGTTTGTAGCACTGCTGATCTCATGTTAAAGAACATGATTGCACCAACAGAGTTATTTACCCAGTTAGCAAATCTATTAGTTAATCTATTACCACCAAAGTTTCTATTAGTACCATTTTCCATACGCCATAACATATCAGTTAAAGCTTCTCTGTATTTAGTACCATATACAGCTTCTATTTTGTTCATGTTCTCTCCAACAAGCTTACCGTTTTCCCACTCTCCAAATATTTGTTTTCTGTTTTCTATAAACTCTGCTAAAGCATCTTTTCTATTCGCACCCTCGCTCATGTTATACAAATCAGAAGCTATAGTTTCTGTAGTCCAATATTGACCTGGTTGAGGATATACACCACCTGCAACTTTATTTAAACCTTTGGCGTAAGCAGCTAGATCAGGATTACTCTCAACAGCTTTGATTAAGTTTGCAAGATCTGTTTTAGATATGCCTGGGATGTCGTAGCCGAGTTTATTCCAATTATAAACCCTAGCAGCAGTATCATAAGTAAAATCTCCTGTAGGTATTGTTTTGGCAAGCATTTTGTTTATACCTTTAAACTGCTTGTTTAGCGCTTTTAAATCATTAGATATTCTATTTTTTGCAGCATCCATAGCTCTAATACCTTTAGCAAAAGGATCCATCAAAGCTTCTTTAAAAAACTGCAACTGAGCTTCTCCTTTTTTACCTTTACCTAAAAACTTATAAAGTAAACCTTTAAAATCTTCTGCTGATGCTGGTATAAACCAATCAAACTTTCCTTTTTGCGCTCCACGCTTTCTAGCTTTAGCATCTGAAAATCTAATTTCTTTTCTTATACCTTTAACATCTTCTAATATTTGGTTAAACTCGTTAGACATTTTACTATAGTAAACTGTTTTAGCTTGTTGCACCTTAGATTTAACGTCCATTTGATCCAATACATTTTTAACAACTTGAACGTTTTGAAGCGCGTCGTCAGCAAAATATATATCATTATAACCTTGACCAACTTTATCAGCTATCCACAATGCTTTTGCTTCTGCCGTAGAGTTTGCTAAGCCAGTTATATTGTCTAAAGGTATTTTTAAACCATTTGCTTGTAAGAAAGCGTGTATAGCTGGTGCAGACTCTGCTGGTCTAGCTGTTAATACAAACATATTTTTAGGACCAAACTTACCTTGTAGCTTCATTGCTTTATTAAACAGTGGTGCAATCTTACCATCAATAACCTCATTAAATTGCGAAAAGTCAAACGTAGTTCCTTGCCCTAACATTTCTTGATAGTTTTTAGCGTACTGCGATGGCGTTAAAGAACCTTTAGTTCCATCAGACTTTGTATATAATATTTTTGATTTACTAGTAGCCAGCGTGTCATCAAAATCTAATATAGTAATTCCTTTCGACGGGTTGTTAGGTTTTCTAGAAAACATTATAGCATTATCAATAGTAGCTACAGTTTGTAATTGTTGATCTAAAGTCATATCATTGCTTAGCATAGGATACGCGCTAACTAAACTATTTTTAACATCGTTTATATCACTAATGTTTTCCATAGTTTTTATAAGCTCAACAGCTGCTATTTTAGCGTCTATTTGGTTAGCAAGACTAGTTTTACCTATTAACTTACCAAAAGCTTCCCTAGCATCTACATTTTCAAATAGTGTGTCTTGGTTTTTAGAAAAGTAATTAGTATTTTCTACACCCATAACGGCTTTTATATCTTGAGCAAAAGGAGCTAAAGAACCATCACCAATATCTTTTAACACTAATTCCGATGCAATAGATCTATCTAAAGTAGTTCCATACTCAAACATTAGTAAATCTCTAGCTATCATAGGATCTGCTTCTGTAAATCTAACCTCTATAGGCATTCCTTCTCTATATATTGGGGTTGTGCCTGTTTTACCCCATTTATTGTCAATTAAAATTCTTTGATTTTCGTTTAACGCTGTTTGATTGTAATTTTTTAAGTGTGTATCTATATCACCGTTAAATGTTCCGCTTATAATAGAATTTAATACTTGAGCATTTAAAGCCATATTAGCCTTGTCATGTTCACTATGGTATGGTTTTTGTATAACCTTACCACTTTTCATAACTATAGAGTTATTAACGCCAGGTGTCATTGACATTGATGTTACGCCAGCTGCCATTCTAGACAAACCTTTAGCTCTACTAGACTGCTGCTTCATAGTTGTTACTATAAACCTACCTCTTTTAGTTTGTTCTGCTTTTGTTATGCCAGGTTGGTTGTAGTAATCATTCATAATAGAATAAAACTCTTTTAAAGCAGCTTTGTTTTGAATAGGATCAATAGCTTTTTTACCTTTTCTAGTTGGATTTAGTGATTCACTTAGTATAGACCTAACCTCTTTCATTATAGCTTGAGCTTTTTTTATACCTTTAAGGCTCGGGTCTACATTTAAAGCAACATTAGTTAATTTTTTAAACATGGTTGGGTCATAATTAACCTTACTATAATCAACAGTTGTTGAAGGTCCAGCATCACCTCTACTTTCTCTTTCAGAAACAATTTCATTAACCATAGCATCTACTTGGCTACCAGTAAAAAAATCACCTCTTTTTATACTACCATTTTGCAGCGCGTATTTTACAACAGCTGGATTTTGTAGCGCGGCTGTAGGTAGTGTTTTTAAAAAGTCAATAGTTGACTCTGTGTAATTTTTTATATCACTATCAGTATTATTTCTATAATACATTAAATCTTGCCTACCAATTAGTTTTAACTGATCTTTCCAGTTATTTTCTGTAAATACTTCTCCTTCAACAATTTTATCGCTAACTCTTCTCCATTGTTCTGGTGTTATAACTTTTTGGTTTTGATACTTACTAATTTCAGCGTTAACAACATCTATCATGTTACCAAAGTCTTCAACCGCAATACCATAAACTTCCGAGGCAACTTGAACTACAGTTTCTGGAAAAGCTTGTATAGATCTATTGTTAGACATAACATTTGAAAAAGCTTCCCAAGCTTGTGGTGTGGCATTTTTCATAGCAACAGTCTTACCGTCCATCATTGGTACTTTAGCAAAATATAAATCAGACTTACCATCACCAACAGCTTTAATAACACTAAAAGGGTTTTCTGCTTTCATTAAAGCGTCTTGTCTTACGGCTTGGTTAGATGCTAGCATTGCATTTTGTATAACAAAGCCTCTAAGCATACCATCTACACCTCTAGCAGCATTGTTTGGTTTTCCTCTATATATACCTAGGTTTTCTTGTACATGCGCTTTGTTTACGCCTTTTTGTTTTACTTGAAGAGGTAAACCAGCTCTACTTCCTGTTTTTGCTGCTTTGGCTGCAGCTGTTTTTTTATACAATAAATCTGTATTTCCTGTTTCAGGATTAACCATGTTTAATAACACTCTTGGCACTCCAGTTGCTGTTCCACTTGCCGTGTGACCATCTGGCAAACCTTGTATATTTGAATCAGCATTAAGTAAAAACATATTTTGAGCTGCACCTCTTTGAGCTTGATTAAGATCTGCATCTTTTATAAGTTTGTCAATAGGCACTCCGTATAAGTCAGCAAAAACTTGTAACACTGGTTTTAACGGACCTTGCTTTAATAGTTTTTGAAAACCTTTATAAGTTAATCCGTTAACATCAACATTAGCATTAGCAACTTCATTAGCTATAACTTTACCAACAAATCTTTGATTAACTGTGTTTAAGTTTACCTCTGTACCTTCTGCAGCAATATTGTTTTTTATATCTTGATCTAACTCAGCTTGAACTTCTTGTAACGCTTCGTTATAAGTATCTTGATTGTTTTCTCTAAGCTCAACAATTTTTCCATCTGGTATAACCATAGAGTTAACAAACATTCTCTTGCTTTCTCTTTCTATAACAGTATCGTCAGGATCAGGAGTATTGTTTTCATTTATTTGATTTTGTTTCTCCATCGAATCTTGTACACCTTCTTGCTCCATAGACTGTACAATATTACCATACTTAGGGTTTTTCTGTACAAAACCTAACAACCTAGCGTCAATTAACCTCATACCATTTGGCATACGATGTAATAGATATGCCATTACACTTTCGTAAGGTTGACCTGTTTCTTTATTTATCATTCTTACAGGATCAAAACCATCGATCAAACCAGTCAAGCCACTTTTGTCATCAGCAATAAAATCTAAAGCTATGTCTTGTTTTTCAGCTGTTAAACCTTCAAAGTTTCTCAACCTATACATAACATCATTTTCTAATCCGTATGCCATTTGAGCAGCTAAACCTTTTCTTATTCTATCATTACCCCATCTAGTTTTATTTTCTTTATACATCAAGTCTGTTTCTTGATATATTCTAGACTCATAAACTTGACCATCTTGTTTTGGCGCGTCAGTTTTCTTACCATCAACTAGTCTACCAATAGCGCCTTTATCTATAACATTGTTTATAGCACCGCTATCATATCCTTTTTCAATACTGTCGTTAAAGTCTTTTACAAAATTATAAACATCTCTACCTGTGTTAAATTTAATTTTACCTAACGCAGACTCAGGATAATTATTTTGGAAATACCTACGTATAGTATCTCCCATTTTTGTAAACAAGTTTTCACTATACTTTACGTCACCAGTTTTTATAGCTTCTGATAAACTTGTAATAACTTCTTCGCCTTGCATGTCCATGCCTTCATAAGCGTTTACTTTGTTTATAAAGTTATCACCAACCGTACTGGCATTATTATTTATATCACTTATTAAAGCCCCACCCATCATCTGTTGAGTCTTAGGGTTTCTTTTTACAGTTGCCCACAAAGCGTGATGTAAAAACTCATGCATAGGTGTTGTTACGTTGTTGTTTGCTAAGTTAGTATCTTTATTTATAAAGAACTTAGAGTTACCATTAGCGTCTGTAGATATATAACCAAACTGCTTACTCATACCTTCTAATCCTGCTTTTCTCTGGTTAAACTCAACTATATTACTTCTAGCTGTTCTGGCAGCATCACTATCTGGATCAACGTTTTCTAACACTCTTTGGTTCTCTGCAATCTCAGCATCTATTTCAGCTAAGTCAGCTAAGTTGTTTTCGTTTATAGTCTGAGTATCAGTTTCAACCATTTCAGCTGTTCTACCTTCTCCACCCTCTTGCTGTTGTCTTTCATTAAAAGCATCAACTCTTTGTTGTACTTTTTGTTTTTCTATTTGATAATTTTCTTCAGCTTCCATAGCTGTATATCTACTTAGTACACCTTCTTTAGCAGACTCTAGTCCTTTTACCTGATTTTCTAATCTTTCAACCTCAGTTTTCTTTTGATCTGGCGTTAATGATTTATCAGCGGCGATACCTTCGGCTTTTTGCCTAAGCTGCATTATAGAAGTTTCTATATTTATAAGAGCTTTCTTTTCTGCGCCAGACATTAGGTCAACCTTTTTAATATCAGCTTGTAATATTTTATTACTTTCAGCTATTAAAGCGTTTCTTTCACCTATATACTCACTTCTTAAATTATCGCTAAGACCTGGTTTTGATATTAAATCATTAATTTTTTGCAGTCTTAAACCAATCTCACCTCTTTTTTGATTTGTATCTTTTGATGTAAACGCTGCCGTTGGATTTTTAGCAGTACCCATAGCTTTTATACCTACAGATATTAAAGCACCAGAAACAAATGCTTCGTCAACACCATCCCATAAACTTTTATTTTTATGCTCTCCACCTCTAAAAGTTCCTAAATAATTTTCACCTAAAGTAGCTAGTGCTTCAGAAGTACCTTCTTCTAATATATCTATACCAACTCTAGCCATTTGACTACCAAAAGACTTTTTTAAGTATTGTTTAAAACCTAAAGAAAAAGCATCACCACCAATATCCATCGCAGCGTTTAACTGACCAAAAGTAACTTGTTCAGATAAAGCTTCAACAGCACCGGTAGACATAGCTATTCCATATAGTTGAGCATTAGAGTATAAAGGTTCACCATCAGCTGTTGGGTACATATCCATCTCTTCTTGCATCTCTCTAAACTTACCACCAGCAGAAGGAATAAGCATTGAAGACATTGTTAAAGCTTGCATACCCTTAGCACCTAAACCAGCAGCTGTTCCTAAACCGGCTGTAGCATACATAAAAGCAAGTTGAGGTATTTGATTACCAGCCACACCAGCTGACCACTCTCCAAAATCATACCAACCATTTACGTCGTCCCAAGCTTTTGGTTTTTGAACTTTGTTTGACCAGTTTTCTTGCCACTCATTCCATTTATCATGCCTAACTTTTCTTTGCTCGTCACTCTCTCCAGCTTGCGTTAGTAAATAACCAGCACCAGGAACTGTAAGATTAATTACATCACCCATAGGCTTTAGCCACTCTGGAGTTTCTCCGTTATCATCTTTTATTAATCTTAATGGGTTAAATCTATAGGCAAACTCATCAAAACTTTGAGCTGTAGTTGAAACCCAGTTTACCATACCATTACCAACTGTTGCAAGACCAGTATAATTTCTGTTTAATAAATCCTTGTATTGATCAAACTTTTGAGCATCTTCTCTTAATCCTTTAAAGTTTTCAAATATTTTTCCATTTGTTTTCATTAAATCGTTTCTACGACTTACAACAGCTTTATAATTAGAGTCTATGCCTCTAAGTTGATCTTGCAAACCTTGTATTTCAGCGTTAGCATTATCAACCTCTTCTCTAGTAGTATACTTTCCACCTTTAATTTTTTCTATTTGATCTATTATAGTTTTAGACTGTGATGTATAACCGTTTAAAACCTCATCAATATCATCTATTTCAGCTTTAATTACTGTTTGCTTTTGATCTATTTTTTTTATTTCTTTATCTCTATCATCAACAATTTTTGATATTTCTTTAGCAACGTCTTCTTGTTTGTCACCTTTCATCATACCAAAAGTTTCGTACCATTTAGTATCAAAGCCTTCTTGACCTTCTTCGTCTATAAACGCTTCTACGTTACGATCTATTTGATCTAACCTGTTCTGCTCGGTTAGCGATGCCATTGCAAGTTCTTTAACTTCTTCGCCTGACTTGTCAATAGCTTTTACCGCAGCATCAAAACCAGGTGTGTCTTCGTTTATTTCAGCAACAGGTATACCCATTTTTTTTGCTAAACTTTTCTTAGCCAACATTTTTACAGCTGCGTTTATAGTGTTCTCTACAACATCATGATCTTTAGCATAATCTAATCTAGCTAATTCATCTTGATCTGTCTCTTGTTCTACAACATCACCGTTTTCATCTAGTATTTGAGGTATTACAATGTTATTATTATACGCACTTGTTGTTTCTGAAACATTAGCACTGTCACTATACTCTTGGTTATGTCTTTGAGTGTTTTTACGTTGCCAATCAGGATCATCTAATAAGTTTTGGTTTCTCCAGTAAGACTCGTAAGAACTAGTTGCATTTGCTTCTATCTCTTTTTGTTGATCTACAGTTATTTTAGTTGCTTTAAAAACCTTTTCTAAATCTTCAGACACTACACTAAGGTCTGGTAACTCACCAGCTGTTGTTAATTGCTTATAGTATTGTGGTAGTTGGTTGGCTTTGAAATCATCTTGATCGACAACTTCGCCATTAGCAGTCCATTGATTGTCTGCGTTTAAAGAGTAGTCTACTCCTTGGTCATTTTTAAATGTAGCGCCAGGCTTTAAACTAGAAGACCAATCGTTCATTGCTTTCTTCTGTATTTGCTTTTGCTTATAAATAGCAGTAGCATCATTAGATTTATTTAACTTAGCTACTCTTGCTGCTTCAATTTTTTCGGCTTCTTCTTTTTTCTTATGCTCTCTTACAACTTGCTTAATACGATCCATAGGATAATTCTGACTTCTCATGTGACCAACTATTTTCTCTAGGTCGCTTTGAGGTTTTTGTACAGCATTAGGATCATAAACTAGCGGTTCATTTTCTTGCATATTATATTATTTTATTCTTTTAAAGCTTCGTTTATAATGTCAGAGTTACTCTTAGATTCATCTCCAGCAGCGCTTTGATATGTACCGCCATTTGATTCATAAGCGTCTTTATAATTTTTATCTATAAAACCCATTACATAATCACCCATTAAATCTAAAGCTAACTCTTTGTTTTCTGGCTTAGCTAGGTTTTCGGCTATCATTTGTATATGTTCTTTTGTTAACGTTTCATTCATAAAACCGTCATCACCTTTTGGTGGTGTTAGACCTAGATCTTCATATTTCATTTCTTTTAACTGAGGCATTTCAACAATGTCTTCTAAAAAAGAACCTCCAGTTTCTAAAATATCATCATGCATTAATGAATTTAAGTTACCAGCTTTTAATGTTTTCATAGTTCTAGCTTTTATTTTTTCTGTTTCATTTGGAGGTACGTAACCAAACTGTGCATTTTTAAAAGCATGTTCAACGCCTTTGTTAACTTCATCAATAACACTACCTCTAACAGCTTGCATTGTAGAATAATCTTTCTTAGCGTTAGTAGCTATCTCTTCTATTTGCTGTGTCGTCATCCAACCTTGTGGTGTTTCAACTTCAAAAACTCTTTCACCCTTAACCATTCTAGATCTTTTTTTAGAGTTGTTATCCATAAAAGCATTTATTATTTTTTGGTCATCTTCTTTTAAACTTTTAGACCAGTCGCTTGGCGTTCCAGGAGGACCTTGCCACTCTGCTATTTGAGTATTAAGATCTTTTATAGCAGCTACTTCTGCAGACAAAGTGTTTAAGTTTTGCATGCCTTCAGCTTTTTTTCCTTTTTTACCGAACTGAGCAGCTTTTTTATAACTACCATGCAGTCCTTTTACATCTCCTTGAACAACGTTTAACCAGCTAGTACCAAGCCCACCGCCAGTATCTAATATTTTTTTAGCAAGAGTGTCTCCAGTTTTTTGTGCTTCTTGAGCAGTGTCAACAGCTTGATCAACCATGCTTTGACCGATTTGTGCTAGCTTGTCCATACCTTGCGAGAAGCCATCGGGTTGACGGTTTCCAGCTGAAGCTGCTCTATATGCTCCTGATACTAAAGTACTATCCGCTTGTTTTAATGGTGTTTTATTCATATTATTTATTTTCTTCTAGTGATGATAAGTAATCTTGATAACCACTGTCTTTCATTCCAGCAATACCTCCTGCCTTCTGTATACCTTGTAATCCTCCAGCTACAGCTCCTGCTGCACCAGTAATTCCTGACCACATTTTTGCGTCAGCAGCGGCAACTTGTTCACTTGCAGCAGCTTTTTCAGACTGTGCCATACCTAACAATGTTGATACTTTATTTCTTTCCATATCTCTTGACATAACATCACCTTGTCTTTCTTGATTTTGTATTTGAGATGCTGCTTGTCTTTCTAACTGTTGATTATTAGCTTCTTGTTTACCAATAGATATGGCAGATTTTTGAGCATCCATACTACCTTGATTTGCCAACGTTTGTGCTAAAGCAGCAATACCAGAGCTACCAGCAGACTGTCTCATTTGATTCATTACGTTAGCTTGACTTTGTTGCTGTTGTGCTTTCATAAACTCAGCTTCCTGTGTATTAACTGACAGATCTTCCATCTTGTTCTCCATATTAGCATACGGGTTACTAGTGTCTAAACCAGCAAAAGCATTTTTTTGTTTTTCCATTTCTGATTTAGCTTGTGCTTCGGCTTTCTTAGCTTCTCTTTTTTGTTTACCAGCAGATATAGCTTTAGCTATACCAGCACCAGCCCCAACAACTGCCCCTGCTATTAAAAAACTCATATCTTATTTATTTTTATTAATGTAATCTTCATATTCCTTTATGTCTTTAGCTACAATCTCTTTTTCTAACCACTCTATGTCTTGTGAGTTCGTAGGGTTTTTGTGTATATTCACAAATATACTTTCTTCATTAGCATATATAACTCTTTTAGTTCCTGGCGTTGCGACTACATAGCAAGGAGCTATATAATCTTCTGTACTGTCTTCTGTTGCAACAGAAATATGTCCGGTTAGTAAAAACCAAACATGTAAGTGTTTGTGTATTGCTCCAACAACAATAGATCCTTTATCCATACTCATTTGCCTAACATATATACCATCAGCAAACGTATGTTTTAAAGGAAATATTTTTGAATCTTGATGAGTTACAATGTTAATCTCGTCCGCCTCCTGTATTAACATCGATTGAAAATCTAAGATTTTCTTTCGTGTAGATAATTTAATATCTTTATTCATATTTAATTTAATTATAGTTAAATAATCACACTTTTTTTGCGTTATTTACTACTTTCAAATATATCCATACCAACACTAAACAGTTCAGAGGTTACCGTAGAGCTATTTTGAAACTTAACCTCAGCAAAATATCCTAGTGCTGAACTTAGATTTGCTTTGTTGTCTTTACTAAACAATATAAATGCACCACTTGGCGGGTTGTTTATTTGGTTTTGTATTGTTATAACATTTGTGGTTTGGTTTATAGCAGTTACAATACCTATCTCTACTACACTAGACGAATTTATTTTAAAACCGCCAGAGCTACCAGTTGGAACATAATAAGCTGTATCGCCTATTTGTAAAGAAACGTTTAAAGGGTCAGTAAATGTTATTGTTGTTGGCATATTATGTTGTTGTTATAAAGTTACTAGGTTGTAATGTTATGTCTCCACTTGGTGCAGCTTTACCATACTGTCTTACTCTTACAGTTCCAGTAACAGTTACTTGTGTTGTAACATCATTGTTTGTGGTTGCTTTAACACCTATAAAATCATATTGCCAGTCACTAAAAAATCTTAACTTTGTACCTCCAGCTACACCAGTGTGAGCGTTATTAAGTGTAACAGAATCGTTTGTACCTACCGCTGTAACTACTGATGTTCCAGTTTTAAATAAGTTGTTAGAGCTTTCGTTGTTTGTAAAAGCAACATCTTCAACATACATTCCAACTTTAATTCCAGTAGTATCTGCCATGTTTATAATTGTACCGGCATTTGAAGCTGAAGCGTTATGTTCAATATCGTGGCCTGTAAAATCTGTACCACTAGGTTGTCTAACTAAAGTTAAAACTCTACTACCAGTTCTTGCATATGTAAATGTAAAGTTAAAGTCTAATCCTTGTGAAGCACTAATAGCTGTAAGACTTCTTCCGGATGTTATAGCAACGTTACTTCCCGCGGAGGTTACATTTGACATACTTCCGTTTATTATATTTGCTCCAGTGTTACCTACAACTTCCCAGCTACTACCAACATTAGTATTTATATTTGTTGGCACAGCAGCGTCTAAAGCTATGTTAACTGTAGTTCCTGTAAAATCACCACCCTCCATGAACGTACAATATTTTCCAACAGCAAATCCACTAGCATCAAGAGGCATCGTTATAGGTTGAAAAACACTACCACTGTTTACAACAATATGAAATGGCATAGCAAGTCTATAGTTGTTTCTTATTTGACCCTGCGTAGCTGGTAATGTAAATTGAGGAGTATTAGCTATTGCTCCAGTAGCATAATTACCAATACCATGTGGACCAGTATTACCGTTTAGATCTGTTGTTGCAACCCAAGCTTGCGTGTCCCATCTATAAGCATGTGTTATACCATTTTCAGCAGTGTTTAACTTTACGATCATACAGTAGCAAGTTCCACCTACATCAGTTGGAGGTGTATAACCAGTACTGTCATATTGTAATGTAACGGTATCTCCAGGACCAACAACAGGCTTAGCTGTAGAAATATTAGTAACTCTTTTATTTCTAGTGCTAGTTGTCATAGTTCTAGCTAAATAAGTAAATCTAATATCATGAAGCCATGCACAAAAACCTCCTTCTGGCGATGGTGGATCAGGATCTAAACCAAACACATTTACTGGTGGCGTGTAGTGTATTTCTATAACTGTTTTTTCTATTAAAGAAGTATTACCACTAGAAGTATAGTATGTATCTACAACATTCCAACTGTAATAAGGTTCCCAAGGTGCGTTTGCTAATCTACTATTCCAAGCAACATCTACTCCACCTCCTCCTGATTGTGGTGATAAGTGATAACCAGTACTAGCTTCGATTGTATACTCAGCTATTTTAGTTGGAGCACCTTCTGTAACAACACCAGACCATTTATCTGAAGATGTGTTTGTTGCTCCTGGAAGAAACACAACATTGTCAGTTCTAGCTATATTGGTTACTGGCGAAGAAGGTGTTATAACAACATTATCAGAAGCATGTTCTTCATAGCTAACATACAAACAAGCGTCTCTTTGTATTTTACCATTAGTAGGAGTTCCAGCTACATCAACATCAAAGTGTAAGTTGTAATCGCTACTAGGCATTGTAAAAGATGAGTAATAAGCTTTAGCTTCTACAACGTTGGCTGGATCCTTTGCAATACCTTGGTTTGTAAATTCTACCTTAGTAATACCAGCGTCAGCATTCCAACCACCAGCAGCTGTATGAATATAAACAGTTGAGTTACCACTACCACTTGTTGTGACTGTACCACCGGGCACACTAAAATCTGCAGCATCTAAATCTAAGCCTGAGTAAGTGTAAAGACCACTTACAGAGTCATAAGTTAAATTGTCAATATAAGAGCTTGAAGCGTTTTCAGTACCATTAGCTTGTGTAACAGTTGAACCAGCTGCAGCTGTAAAACTATTGTATGCACCTATTTTAAAATCAGAATCAGCGCCGCTTGAATCCCAGTTTACACTTCCCGCAGCGTTTGAAGGGTGAGCGTGAACTTCTATTTTGTACTGTGTTGCAGGAGTACCAGTGTTAGTAATATTAGTTGCACTACCTAATCCTTGTACAGAAAATTCTTTTTCATCTAAATTACTTAACTCAGTAGCAGTGCCTCGTAAAACACCAAACCACTTACCTTCTTTATTCTTAAATTCTACATCGTCAATTTCTTGCAAGTCAGTATGGATGCTGTCAACATACCAGCCAGTCTTAGCCGTTAAGTTGTAGTATTGCGAGTCTCCTAAGTTAGCTGTTATTCTAGCTTGAGTACCTTCGTAATTTATAGTGTTGAAGCTTTTTACAGAACCAGGTTGGTCATTAAATATTAATGTAAAGTCAGAATAATACTGAGTACCATAAAAATTATTTGCAAGTGCGTTAGTGTGGTGTTTCCATATACTACCTTCTTTAAACGTGTAATACTGATTGTTTAAACTAACACCAGCTTCTGGACCAAAAGATTTAAAACTTGTCCAACCACCTGTTATTTCGTTATAACTAATCGTTGTAGTTGTTGGTCTCAACTGTTCTTTACTTATTCTAGTCGCTAAAGTTAAGTTGTATTCGTTTTTCTTTTCATCATAAGTACCTATTAACTCTGACAAGTTTTCAAGATTATCATTAAAATAATCTTTCATACCTACGTCAGATATGCTTTTTATAGACATACCACCTTCTAAAGCTAATACTTGACCTCTCATTTGATCTGCCCAGTACATACCAAAAGGAGTTATTGCTAATGACTCTGGGTTTGTTGATATACCATAGTCACCATTTATAGGTGTTGCTTGTCCAATAACATTGTTTGTAGATGTTACATTTGAATTACCATCAGCATTAAACAAAGCGTCTTTATTTGTCAACATTCTTAAAACTTTGTCTTCACAAAAAGCAAAAGTATCTGTGTCTCTACTAACAAGTTTTTGTATTGAACCATGTCTAGGACTAAGATCTTTAGTTATAGGTTCTGCTTGTATAAATTGGTTTAAATTGTTAATACCGCTTGTTGAATTAAATATACCTGACCATATCAAACCACTACTTCTATGTTCTTCAGCATAAGGCGTTGCTAAAACTGTCGATGCTTTAACTCCATTAGCAATAGTGTTTGCATTATAATCATCTCTAATTCTGTCAGACTCTACGCCATTTCCAAATGAATAGCAGTTGTGCCAACCTAAATATTGTGGTTGGTGATGAGGTGCTCTCCAAGGTTGGTAACCAAATGGAGCTCGTTTGTTAATAGGTGTTTTACCTGTCACAACTTCAATAACTTGATCACCTATAGCATAAGGATTTGCTGTTGTTTTAGATACATATAAAACAGAATAACTACCATCATACTTATATATTTTAATATATTGGTCGTGATCTAAAGTTCCTACTAAAGCTGGTGATACAGTTATTTTTGTTAAGTCTTGATCTGAAGGCTGATTAACAGCTGTTATTTTATAAACCTGTCTTTCCCCATTAGCGTCTTCGTGCCAGTTACCACTAGCATCTCTTGTTTCAAAAGTTGAAAACAAAGGCATTAGTAGTTCATTATTTCTATGTGTTACGTTTAATGGTATTGCACCAGAAGCTTCGTAATAAATATCTACATCTACATTTTCTTTCGGTTCTGTTTCCCATATACCTGGGTTTTCAGTAGAAAACTCACTTGAGTCAGAGCCAAAAGAACTATCAGGTAAGACAATATCAATAACTGCAGATCCTGAAGTTGGCGTTCCACCATCACAATGATACGCGCTCATTGGGTCCCAAGCAGCTACATCTATAGGTAGATTAGTTTCGTTGTTAACAATTTCTTGTACAAACTGTCTTCTTCTTCTAGAACCATATCTTGCTAGACCGTGTTGATAGTTGTTTATATCTCTATGGCCTAGAGTTCTTAATACTCTATATACAGTTCTATTTGGATCGTCTCTCCATCTAAAAAGAGTACCAGCAGTTCTCATTTGAGTATAAAAATCTTGAGCAGCGCCTGATATATCACTGCCCCATCTTCTTATTCCCCAGTATATTCTAGTACGATTTGAATAATGCCTCATACCTCCTTTACCTTGCCCGTTTATATCTGAGTGTGAATCGTGAACACCGTTAGAATTACTACTTCCGTTAGGGTGATAACCACTATTAGTACCCCCACTCCAGTTTACGCTATTACCGTGACCACAAGCATCTATAAACCAAGTGCTTGAAGCAAAGCCAAAGTTTTGCCAGTAGTCTTGAGTTCTATCTCTACTAGCGTTACTACCCATTTGATCACCACCGGTAAAACTACCAGTCATGTTATAGTAACTATCGCTAGTATTCCAACTATTACCTGCTCCCGAACCACTTCTGTGGAAGGTTGGCGTATTTCCTGGTGTAGTGTTTGTTGACAAAGCAGGGTGACTTCTATCGCCGTTAGGACCAATACCAACTATAAGACGCGTACTAAAACTACTAATAATGTTAAACGATGGCTCTGTATCGGCTGCATTTACTAAAACATTTTGCTCTAACGTTGGGTCTCTATATATTTTTACAAAAAATCTTCCGTCGTATTCCGCTTTGTTTTCTATAGTATTTTCTCTTATTTCTATTCTGTATGTAGGAAATGGCGCGCTACCATCACCTAAACCACCAGGATTTGTAGTGGCATCAAAAATCATATTTGCCTCTTCACCAAACGGTGCTGCTAAACGAACTATATAATTACCACTAACTAATCTAATAGAAACCAAACTTACCCACTCAGTTGCAATTGTATCAGTATTAAGTGTTCCCGTAACACGCACTTGCATACTACCTCTAGCAGTTTTAGAGTAAATATCTTCTATCCAATCAGTGCCAAAAATATTATCCCAACCAGCTGTTCCCGCCACAGGGACAAGTATTTCGTTTGTTGTTTGAAAATTAGTTGCAGCGGTAGTACCTTGTTCGTTAGTTTGTATAGTACCATGTACTTTTTTAGTTGTCTTAACATATAGCGGTGCGTCCTCAGATATTGCTATAACTTTATATCTAGCTTTTTCTAAAACGGCAGTATCACTATCGTGTTGTTTTTTAAGTATTAAAAATGTATCTTCCTGTACTTTGTTTCTTTCTGCTGATGGAAAACTAATCCAAACATTACCATCTTCAGCGTTGTACCAACGATCCATTGCTAAGTTATAGTATTCATTAGAAGTTTCTTTGACATAAAACTTCATGTACTCAGCCCAATTAGGTATTGATGAGGCAGAGTTTACTCTAACTTTTAACGAGTTTTCATAAGTAGACCATTTTTTATCTAAAGCAACACTACTACTTTTTGTTGGTATTTGAACTGGAGTTTCTCTACCATAAGTATCACAAAACACAACGCCAACTTGATAGTTTCTTAATGTTTTACAAGATGGTGATGTTACGCCTTTATAATCGTGATCAAAACTTATGTCTAACTTTAAATCTTGTGCTAGCTCATAGTTCTGTTTGTAGTTTCCATATATTAACCTGTTAGACGTTATCTCTTGAGTTTTTGCACTTTTTGGAACGTTATCCCAAGGTCTTAACAATTGGTTGGAAGGAAGTATAGCATGTATCATTTCTGAGGTCAAATCGTATTGACCTCTGTTGTATTGACTTTCTGCAGTATCAGGCCATTGTGGAGCGCCATCTTTTTTTGTTATTTCTTTTACAGTGTATATTTCATTTTTACCATCTTCTTTATATAGTAAATCTACTTGTATAACATCATTTGGTACCATGTGAGATTCTGAAAAGTAATTTTTTAATCTTAAACTTTTCATTTTATTAGTCATACCAAGGTTATAACCTTTGTTACAAACATAATCAAACCCACCAGGTATAAAAGCTACTTGTGTCCAAGGTGCAAATGTAGAATATTCACCGTCAGTATATTTCCATCTATAAGAAAACCTAGGAAATTTAAACTCAAACAAGGGTGGTGGTGAGTCTAATCTACACCTCCATATAGTAGGAGTTGTGGTTATGTTTTCAGCAATACTTATAACCTCTAGTGAGTAAGGACCAGTATCTCCGCCATTATTAGGCATACCAAGCGGTGCGTCAGTAACTCTAACTCTAACTAAAACTTCGTCTTCATCAAAGTCTACAGGCACACTAGTTGAATCTGTAAAAAGCAATACATCACCAACTCTAAAATCTACAGGGTTGTTAAATGTAAAACTAGTAACTTCAAACCCTTCTTCGTATGGAGCACCAGTAGAATCAGCCCAACTTACCGCAGACGCTGAATCTGCAAAGGTTGCGTTTGCTGCTGGTTGTGGCACTGATACTGTTGCATCTGGAACTCTGTCAACGCTAGTTTCTAGCATTCTTAATTCTAAAGGAAACTTAGGGGATTTTTTTATTACTGTTATATCTTGTGTTCTTGCCCACTCAGGTCTTACGTTTACTCTGTTTAAACATGTTTGGTAAGCGCCTGTGTTCGGGTTTAATATAACATTTCTTGTATGAAAATTAGCATTGTCACCAAATGGATTTGGTACGCTAGGCGCTAAAAGATTTCCTGTGTTATTAGAGTGGTTACCAAATTGAGTATCATCCCAACCAACAACTTGCAGTGTACCACCAGTACCTTTTAAACTTCTTTCAATATGTATTTTTTTAGGCTCTGTTGCTCCGTCTGTCCAAAACAACATACCATCCAAATGGTTTATATTGTTTATTTTACTTATAGAGTTAAATTTTAAAACCCTTTCTGCAAACTCTGATTGAAAATATATATTTTGATTATTGCCTACAGGTATAGCAGCACCATTAGAACCGTTGTCCCACTGGTAATCGTGATAAACTCTCCAGCCGTTAGAAATTTTAACTAAGTCCGTTACTAAAACGTTGTCAGCTAAAGTTAAAGTTGTAGTTGTACCACCATTAACAAATGTACCAGTGATATGCATACCAACTCGAACGCAAGTTGTGTTTGTTGCGCTACCATTATCGCTTATAACAAAAAATTTATCAGTAGAGTTTGCTCCAACTTGTTGCTCCTGTACATTGTATATATCTACAAACACATATCTAAAAGTATTAGCTACCGTATTATACTCTATTATATAATCTTTTCTAATTAAAGGTCTATAATACCTATGGCCACCACCAGCAACAAAATAGTATATTAAATCTTTTTCAGGCAAAGGCATAGCACCAACACAAGTACAATAATCATCAGGAACAATATTATTACTTAGCTCTGTGTTACCAAGCAAAGTCTGTAAAGCCCCAACATCACTTCCTTCTGATGTAGATATTTGAACGTTTAAAGCATCACGATATTGACCAGGAGGCAAAACTCTCTCGTCCATATCCTTGTTCATCTTTGCTCCAGAAAAATTTCTTTTAATTTCAGCCATGCGCTATTTTAGTGTTTAATCCATTTAGATTTACCTCTTAATACTTGGGTAATTTCTTCAATTTTTATATTTGATAATCTTATTTTTGCTTTTCTAGTTTCCGCAAACCTTTCTTTCTTAAGCATTTGCAGCATATTGTAGTCTACATTTTTTCTACCTTGCATACAAGCATATAAAACATGTTTTATACAAGCTTCCTCTGCAAACTTATGAACTATAAAATCATCTTGTACGTTTGGTGTTGACTCAAAATTACCTGTGTGAGATTGTAATGTTCCAACTCCATCGCTTATATACTTTAAGGTCACAGTTTTTCCAACTAAATTACCACTAAAATGTATTCTTCCTCTTGAATAATCAATATAAAAACTTCCGTTTATATTCATGTGCTCTGTTGAACCACCAAATTTTTTACCTACAACATCATCATAAATATCAGTATCATCAAACCTTGAATTGCCCTGTGCAATATTTTGGCTAGAAGTAGTTTTGTAATCGTTCCAAGTATCTGAATCACTTGCTAGCAAAGATTCATTAGTGGTACTGTCAAAAGTAATTCTATAGTTAGAGTCTTGTAAGTATGCTTCTGGGTTGCTTGTTAACCTTGTAGGCATTATAGTATGCTCTACACCACTATCATCTTTCCAAACAAGTTTTGTATAACCAACAAAATCATGTGGCAAGGCCATTACTAAAGATGGTGGTATTTCTATTTCCATATCTCTAGTTGATCTAAACGTGTCAAAGCTTAATTCTTGCACAGCTCTATGTGTGTGGTATGTTACATCTGAAAGTCTAGTTCCTTCTAGCATTTTATCTAGTTGGCAATAAGTAGCCATTATATCGTTTATCAAATCAGTTACTTTTATAAACTGATAACTACCCTGAACACCATCACCAGTAAACTGAGTACCGTCAGTTCCAGAATAATATTGATTATGTGTTAATGTTATTAAGTTGTTTGGCATTTTTTATTATTTTGTTTGTACATCATTTTGCTGCTCTTCTTGAGAAGCTATTGTTACTATACCTGGTTTATTAATTGTTATACCAGCTAGTTCTAATATTTTTATTACTAAATTAGTTTCTTCAGACCTGTGCATGGTAAAGTTTACAGAAGTTGTAGCATCGTATAATGCTTTTTCATTTACAACTACATAGCCCCATTTAACTGTTGGTGGTACTGTTGCTATAACCTCAACTTTCAATTGACCAGATGTTTGCACTGGTGTTGGTGGGCTAGTATCTTCTTTATATAATGAAAAGCTACCATCAAGATTTTCAGTATAAAAAAAGTCAGGACTATCAGCTATATGCCATCTACTATTACTTTTAGCACGATACATATCATGTATAGACTGCATGTCTGTTTGTTCAATAAGTTTTATTGGGATTGACGATCCGTCTGTACCAGAATAGTACAGTCGTCCAGTTCTGTATATTGTGCTAGCTGTTAATGCAGGTAAAATATAAGATTTATTTGCGGCTACATATGTTAAAGCAACATCTGTTCCTTTGTATATAGATAATTTTTCTCTAATAATATTTACCGTATCTCCAAAATCAGGAGCTAACTCAGCATTGCTTCCAGGTTGTTGACCAGCTTCTTCTCTTCTAGTTAAAGCTGTTTTTGCTGCTAAATCATAAAAGTATTGCTCAAATATATCCATCTGAGCTTGGTTAGCATGCAAGTTAAATTCTTGTGGCGTGATATAGCCTCTTTGTTCTTTGTTAGCCAATGCTAACACTCTTTGGTATACTGTATCTATATTTATGCTTAAATTCGCCATGTATTTTTAATTTTGTAGTTTGCAATCGCCCCGAAGAGCGACTGCTCCTACAAGGTTTTTACTTTAATTGTTTTTCAATTGATTGTAAAACTGACATACCTTCATCAGTCTTGAACCAAGCAGCTAAAGCTGAATATGGGTGTTCGTTATAAGGAACGTTCATTAACTTTCTTTTTGTTGATGCCCAAGTAAATGTTCTTTGGTCATCAGATAGATTTATAACGCTTCTTTCTACGGCTTTTATACCAATATTTCTAAGATGAATATTTTCGTCAGCACATAACTCTAAGAACAAAACAGGTCGTTGTTTAGCTAATACAAGTATATCTCGTTTAAGCTCCTTAGAAGTCATCTTAGACACTGCAGATCCAACCTCTACTCTCATTATCGCTTCGATCATGTCAATATCTAGTTGTCTAGCAGCTATCATTGCATCAACTTCTAAATTTAAAGTTTCTAACTCTGTTGTTGCTTTTTGAACAGGTTTTACTTCGTACCAAGTTTTACCAGCTTGTGGGTGATAAATAGATAAAAACTTTTGCAAGTTAACTTTTTCTTTTGGTACAAACATAACGCCATCTCTAAAAACTATTCTACCAGGTCTAACTTGTCCTTTAAATTCTTCAACAAAAGGTGAGTTTTGATTTTCAGTGTACTGAATTTCTCTTTCATAACCTTTTTCCTCGTCATAATAATAAAGCTCTTTTGTTCTCATTGAGTATGATAACGGAGTTTTACCACCAGCCAGCATATAACGTCTGTCTTTTATTTCCCAACCATCTTTAGTTGTTCTGTTAGTTGGTTCTTTTCTTTTTGGTTGTTTTACAACCGGTGGTGTTTCCATTACTGGAGTTTCTACAGCCACCTCTGTTTCTTGTTTTTTTGCCATAATATAATATAATATAAGTTAATAAAAAATAAAAGGACCGAGGCCGAAGCCCCGGTTCTTTTAAAAAGTGTTGATTATCCTTTTAGTAATACAAAGTTATTAGCACCTTGTACAACTAAACATCTTTCAGATAAGAAATGCATCTCCATAGCATCTAAATCAGAAGTAGTAGCACCAACCGAACCAGTAGTCCAAGTTTTGTACTTTCTGCTTTCCATATTAGATTGTCTATATCTTACATGTAAGAAAGGTCTCTTTAGATTTCTTCCTAATGATTGGTCATAAACTGAAGATACACCTGCAGGTATCATAACACCATGAATAGCGTTAGTTGAATCTGTAGAGTTAATTAATCCTCTTGTAGACTTGTCATTTAGATATTTGAAATCAGACTTGTAGAAATCGTAAGATCCACGTCTGAAACCAGAGAAACCTAAGTTTAATGCCATATCTTCTTCGTTGTTAAATACACCAAAAGAAGTACCACCTTGAGCACCATCAGAAATACCAGCTAGCATATCATCTAAAGATAAAGAAGTTTTTCTATCTAAGAATAACATGTTTTCTTCAATTGCACCGTTAGCGTCAAGCTCGTCGATAATGTCATCAAACTCATTTAAAGCAGCAGAAGGAGAAGCTCCATCTAAAGCGTTAGATATGTTACCTCTAGTTTCTAATGCTTCCCATAAACCTTCAGTACCATTAATGTTACCAGCAGCACCAACAATTGTAGATACAGTGTTAGCAATAGTAGTAGCTTTTACTGATTCACATAATGCCATTTCTAAGTAATCGTTGAAACGAGCTTTAGTATCACCAGAAGCTTTTAAGTACCATAAGTAACCATTTTGTCCTTCTTCACCAGAAACTTCAACCCAACCAATTTGAGAAGCGTCAGATCCAGAGATCTCATACTTATCTTTTAGTATAATCGGCTTGTTAGTTCTAGATTTGAACTGTGGCTTGTTAGCACCTGCTCTTCCAATAGCACCTTTAACGTATTCTGAACCATAAACAAGTACAGATAAAACTGCACCAGCTGAAAGATTAGCATTACCTGTACCGTTACCGTCATATCTTTCACAGTCAATTAGTGTTGTACTTGCTAAGTCATTTACAAATACTCTAATAGTAGTGTTAGAATCAGATACTAATAACATATCACCTTCACGAATACCGTGATCAGCACCAGCGTTACCAATTGTAACACCATCAACATCAGTAGCACCACCCATGTTTAATCTTAATGCTCCAGAGTTATCAGTACCAGTTACTGCTTTATAAGATAAATGTAATCTACCTTGCTCAGACCAAATAACTTGGTCAGCAGTCATAGACTCTTCAGCTCCTACTTGTGAAAGAAATCCTGAGATAGTTCTGTTTCCAAAAACCTCAGCTTCTTTTTCCATAAGATCTGGTAAATATTGTTGCGCCCAGTTTGCACTGTTTGCTCCAGCGTTTGCGAAATCAATGTACGCGCTCGCTAGTGTTTGTTTCATCGGTGCCGGAGTATATCCGCCCGATGGTACACCTGTTACAGCCATAATTTTAAATTGTTTAAATTAATATTTAGTTATCGTTTTTTTATTCTTAGCTTCATATCATTTGATCCTTCACCTAAAACTTTAAACTTAATACCTCCTTCACCTTCATAAACTTTATGAGACTCTCTCGATGTGTTAATGTTCTTAGACTGAGCTACCGTTTGCTTTACAGCATCTGTTCGCCCTTGTTCATAGAAATGTTTAGCTATTGCGTCAGGATTCATTGCAGTAAATAGACCCTTGTGGTAACCAGCAGCATCTTCCATAACTGAATCTTTGTTTAGGAACTTCCCAACAAAATTGTTAATATCGACCTGTTTGTTTTTTAAAGCGTCTACATCAGAAACATTATACTTAATCGTTTTATCACCTACATTAAATTCAAATCCTTCAAAGTTTTCAAAAACTTTATTTGTTTTATTTAAAAAGGTTTGTTGTTGATGTTGTACAACTTCTTCATTTTGCTTTTCTTCCTGACTATACCTATTAAAGAATTCAATTGCTTTTTGTTGCTCGTTAGTGAGCTTACTCCCAGCTTTTACATCTTCATAGTATTTAGACTTTTGCCCGTCTAAGTAGGACTTAGCCTCAGCAACTTGCTCTTTTAAGGCTAATTTTTTTCTTTTTATTTCTCTATCGTCTGCAGCATCTTCATCATATGAAAATCTATCTTCTAACATAAAGTTAATTTCTTCTGCATTAAGATGAGGTTTTGTCTTTTTATAATAATCACTTAATATTTCTGAATCGTCCATCTCGTCTACATCTGTATTCAGCTTTACGTAATCATTTATATCTCCACCGGTTTCGTTCATAAACTGAACTAGCTTTTCAACACCTTCTGGAACTTCTATATATTCGTCTTCTTGTGTTTCATCTTCCGGCTGTACTTCTTCTTGTTCTTGTGGGGCATTGGCATCTTCATCGACTCCAACCACTCCCTCGTCGACAGTGTTATCTTCTGCAACTTCCTCTGTTTCTGTGGTTTCATTTTCTTCTGGTTTTGGTTCTTTTGGTATTTTTGTTAAATCTAGTTTTATATCACCATCTTCGTTGTATGATATTGGTGATTCTTCTTGTTTTTCTTCAACCTGAGGTTCTGCAGTTTGCTCTACAGTTTCTTGTGTAGCCTCTTCGACTACTTCTTTGTTTTCTTCCATGATATAATAATATTAAATAATTAGTTAAAAATTGCTTAAACCAGCAACACCCATACCAGTATTTAACGTATCATTACCAGCTGACTCAAAGTTTTTTGGTGATGATTCGTTTTTCTTTTGATCTACTAGTTGGCTTTGTTGGCTTGCTTGTATCTTTGTTCTTTCGTCTTTACGATCGTCTTTTTGAGTTTCTTTAGCAGATGCAGCTTGATTATCCATCTCTCTAAGCTTCATATTTATTTCAAACTCTTTGTCCATTAGCTTCATTTTCATTTCAGCTTCTTGCTTCATGTACTCAACTTTTAATGCATTTCTTTTTTCTTCTAACTGCATGTCCATTTGAGATTTTTGTTCATTTTTTTGCATTTCAGCTTGTGCTGTTGCTTGAGCAGCTTGTTGCTGAGACTCGCCTTGCGCTTTTATATTCTGTTGTTGCATGGCTTGATCTCGCTCAAGCTTCTTTTTCTTTTTATACTTTAACAATTGATTAGCCATTTTTAAATTTCTAACCTGTCTAATGTCTATAGCATCGTCAACATCTAAAGCTCCTTTTTGTATAGCCATTTGTATGTTGTTCTCAAGTATTTGTTTTTCTTCTTCATCTGGCATAAGTTCTATAAATATACCAAAGTCATATAAATGTAAATTAGACATCTCTTCAAGTGTGGCAACATTGTGAGCGCCTATCTGTTGTATAAAAGCATCTTTTGTCGGTGAATATTCTATAATATCAGATATTCTTAATGATAGTTGTTCTGAAGTTTCTACAGTTAAAAATAATGATGCATCTAATATATGTCTTGTTGCTACATTAGAGTTTGCAGCCGCTAGCTTTTGTATACCAACTAATGATCTAGAATCTGGTGTTGAAGCGTCTCTAGCTTCGTTAAGACCAGTTACATCTCTAATCATCTGTAGATAGTAGTTATAGTTACCTATAAGTGCTTGTAATTTATTACCTGCACCAGCTCCATTTGATATTTCTTGTATTGGTATTTTACCTGGGTTTTGATCACCATCTCCAGTAAACGATCTACCAACAACCGATCCAGTTTGAAAGAACATGTTTAAAGCTTCTTGAGCATTGTAATTTGTTCCATTACCTAAATCAACTTCAGCTAAACCATCTATATCTAAGTAAACACCATCAGGAACCATTCTAGACAATACCTGTTGTATTTTTAAGTGAGTAAGCTGTATCATATCAGCAAAGCTAGTAATACGACCTACAAGTGATTCTATTTTGCCATTATACATTTTAGGCGCAACTATAGAGTAATTCATTTTAACTTTGTTAAAATCACTTTTAGTTCTCATCATGTTGTCAGCCTTTTGCCACTTCAATAATTTATCAGTACCTACTATTTTCACACCTTCAAACAAACACTCAACAGTTCTTTGAACTTTTGAATAATCTTCAGCTTCTGCAGGAGGATTAAAAGTGTCATCTCTAGGTATAGCTTTTTCAGCTCCAGATCCTAAAGTTTTAATCTTATAAGTATCGTTCATGTATGTTTTGTAGTTAAAATACAATAAAGATATTTTATTTTTATCTTGACTACCTTGTGATCTATACTTAGTTGAATTACTTGGGTTGTATAATTTATGTATATCTTGTAAGTCAGTTTCAGTTAGCTTTGGAAACTCTTTTGCTAACTCGTTAATAGGTATTTCTTTAACTTCACCAACATAATATATGTCTTCAAAATAAGGAGAATCAGTATATGAGTATACTAAATTTGCAGGATCTACGTATTCAACTTTAGCTCCTTCAGACCAGTTAAAACTAGTTTTAGTAGCAGCCATACCCAAAACAGTTAAATCTTCTAAGCATCTTCTTCTTATCAAATCATATTTACTACCATCTAACAAAGTATTTATAGCTTCTTCATTTGCAACCTCAACAGACTGCTTGTAGTTTAGTTGCATGTGTAACTCTAACTCAGCCTTTGTATCAGGTAACTCAGATGGATCATTTTGATACATATCTATATTTAACTGTTGTTTAGCCGCGTCATTGAACTCTTTCGTTTCCATGTCAGCTATCATGCTGTTCATATATTCAGTTCTTTTACTAACGCCGTATTGATCTTGTGAATATGATTTTATATCATAACCTCTTCCAGCCATACCATTAACAACTATATCTACAAACTTAGGTATAATAGGTACTGGTGTCCAGTCTAAATTAAGATAAGACAAATCACCGTTAATAGACAACTCATCTTTATATTTTTGTATTGATTGTTCTCCTCTAGCATATAACCTGAGGTTATGAAACTTTCTGTTTGTATGTGAATATCTATGAGAACCAGCATCATCAAACCACTCTGATTCAATTGCCTTACCAACTTCTAAACCATACTTATTAGTAATCTTTTCGAGATCACTAACAACTTGAGAAGGAAAATTTTTATGTACAGACTGTGCCATATTATCGTTTAATTATTTTTGAATGTCCTGCTTTATTATTATATCTTGAGATATTTATATTGATTGGTTGTCTTACTTGTTTCGGGTTTGGCTTATATAAATGTCTATTGCAAGCCATTATTGCCAACCCAGAGCTTATTGTAGCATCATACTTTGTTCTTTTATTTATATCAAACTTTGACCAATCATTTAAAGTTCTATTGAAATACATGCTACCATACTCGTTATCACCAGTAACACCAACAAATTGCTGTATATACATTTCTATAGCAGCGGCGTGAGCTTGCTTTATATCCTCACTTGTATTTGGTATACCACCTATTTCTTTTTCTGTCACAGATAGTTTGTTCCAAAGTTTATCTGGTCTATTCATGCTGTAACCTCTATAACCTCTACGTCTTAAATGATATAGCAGTCTAGGTTTGTTATTCTCTGCAAGCATTGGCATACCATAAAAAACTAATGCACACAATATATCTTCAAAAAATAACTCAGCTGTTTGTGGTCTAGCTATATATTCCAGAAAAAATTGGCTTGGCGGCGCGTCTTCCATTGAATACTTAGTCAAACCATGTAAAGCTCCTTTTGATCCTTTACCATCTACAGTTCCTGATATATCATATGAGTCACAACCAAAAGCACCAACGTGCTCATTACCAGGATATTTTATTCCGTTTTTAATTACAACGTTGTTTTGCAAGTGTTGTGGTGGGATCCAACTAACTTTAAATCTACCTTTTGGATCTGGATAAAACATTACTTGAGTATCTTTAACACCGTTTACCCATTGAAAACTACCAGTTGATAAACCTAAAGTTCTTCCTAGTTCTTCGTTGTAATCTATTTGCTCGTATAATTTAGTTAAGTTAAATATACTGTTACTTGCCTCATCTCTAAACGCGTGTTCAGTAGTTCTTGGAAACTGACGGTAAAATTCATTTAAAGCGTCTTGATCATTTTTTAAACCATCAGCTTCGTTTTGCCAGTTCTCTACAACACCTATATCTATTAATTCCCCATGTGGGTCGAAGACATCATGATCCGGACTATCGAAGACTGGACATCCGTATTCATCAATAAATCCTTCGTAGTTCCACTCCATTGGGATAAAAAGAGAATATAAACCAGAAGCTGTTTGTCCATTACGGTTTCGTTTAGTAACATCTGATGCATTGTATAGTTTTTTAAAGTTATCACCTCCTTTGTCTAAAGCGTTTGATGTTGATCCCATCATACACTTACCTATAATTCTACTACCTAACCTTAAACACGTTTTTGTAACTCGCCAGTTATTTAATATATTATCAGGTCTTTCCCACTTACCACTTTCATCGTGTACTAACAGTTGAAGCTTTTCTCCGTCATAACTGTTATCACCTGTATTTTTCCAATCAATAGTAGTATCAAGTCCAGCCAAGTCTTCCTGCTTTTCATTAGCAGTGATTTTTTTACGCGTGAACTTACTTGCAGGAACCCTATAAGCAAGCTCAGACTTAGGTCTGTCCATACCGTCTTGAATCGGTTTAAAAAAGAACGGATAGTTAATTGATATTGGAACCACCTTGTCTGTAAACATTTTTTTAGCATCTGCACCTGTTTTAGATAATATACCAAATCTACTATCACTTGATATTGTAGCTTGATTAACTGTTTCAGCTGATGACATAAATGAAAAACCAGATCGTCTGTTTTTGAGGTAACACATACCATAACATCTTTTATCTGCTTTACATGCTTCCCAAAATATATAGAATAATCTGTTAGCTTCTCTAAAGTCTGGTGCACCTACATCAATTTTACTCCACTGTAGATACATGTAATGTGTACCTGTTATGTATGTTGGTGTACCGTCGTTGTTAAACCAAAAGCCATTATCTCTTCTGTTAAATTCTTCGTCTATATAATCAAACCAACCAGACTTTTTTTCTTCGGGATAATTACGCCAATCAAATATATTTTTAAGTCTTTTTAACTCTTTAGGATATTCAAATTGTTTCCACTTTTTTTCTTTGTTAGCATATATATCTTTTGGTTGTTTTGGTAATGCTATGCTGAAATTTTGGATTTCAAGTATTTCGCCAATTTGACCAGTTCTAGATATAACGACAATATCATGTTCTTTATTGTACCCATATTTCCACTTTTTAGTTTTATTAAGTCTGTTTATAGTAGTCTTTTTTATTGGCTCAACTACTTTATATAAATTTTGCTGATACATTACTTAGATCTTCCCTCTGCAAAGCCTTTAAAAACTTTTGGTTTATCATGCTCACTTTCTTTACCTTCAAGTAAGTTTTCTTCTTCTTGTATTCTATTTAGTATTTCAAATGCATCAAATATAGCTAGTTTCTTTGTTGCTGCAGCGTTCTTTAATCTATCAGCTGATATATCATCGTCAGAATCTACAATATCTTCTTTTGCTACTTTAATAAGCTCTTCAACTGCTCTGTGCCCAGCTTGGATTATACGTTTCTTCGTTTCCTTGATATTCATATTTAATTGTAATTTTATTTGATTTTACTCTATACAGTCTTTGACCATCAATAACAAACTCGTATTTACCCACAGCTCTAAACTGCACTAAGCTATTTTCTTCAACAGTACCGTCAGAGTAAACAACAATACCTTGTAGCTTTTCATTGCCTTTATAAAACAATTTATTATCTTCTTTTAACGGTTGTATAAAACAATAACCCTCTAAAGGTTTCCAACCGCTACCATTGTTGTAAGCAAATATTTGGTCTTCGTTTAATATATAAGTGTCTTTATTAAAATAACTTCCGCTATTTTTTTCAATACCATATTGGTTGTGCCATCTTCTAAACACATTGTGATGAACTATAACTGTGTCGCCAACCTTTATGTCTGTCAGTTTAGCTATTGGTACAGCTTTGACAATAGCCTCTCTGTTTGTAAATTGGTGATGAGATACTTCAGTGTTTAATATAAGTTGCTTGTCACCAATATTTTTTATATTATTATATCTTTCACCCTTTGGTTTTACAACAAAAGTGTAAATACCTCTCATTACTTGTACTCTAAGTTATACTCTACAGATATTGCCATGTTCTTGTTAAAATCTTTCCATGGTATAACTTCTTTACCTTTTTTAATATATATTGAATACTTGTCTTTTTCTTCAAATATATCACAAATGGTATGACCACCATACACTTCTTGCCCAACGGCATAGTGCATGGCGTCATTTTTGTAATCTTTACCTATAGATATTTTACGAATCAGCTTGTCCATCATTGTATTTTAACCCGCCTGTTCTTACATCAATATCAGCGTCTCCGTATTTATCTTGTAACGTAGCTTGCATAAGTTTTACTTCATCTTGTTTACCAGCTAACGTATGTAACATATTGTGTTCAGCAGCTCTTGTTCTACCTATGTTTAAATGTAGATTATCTATAGTTTTGACTAACTTCTGTAGATTATCTAATTCTTGTTCTTCTAATTTGTCTGCTTTTACTTTAAGGTCTTTAACCTTAGGTGTTTTTCTTTTTGCCATTTTATTTAATTTAAGTTAATTTATTGTTATTTATCTAGTTATAATATCACATAAAATAGTGAATAATTACACTAGTCATCTACCTCGGATATATATCCTCCTTCTTCAAGCTCTTCTAAATCAATACCAGTTCCATCACCAACCCAATCACTATGATTTGTAAATGTATAACTAGAACATGTATTTATATTATTAAACTTTCTATCTCTTTCTACAACATCTTCTGTTGTTGCTATTAATCTTTTAGATTTATCTATGCTATTGTGCATAAAATGTATTTGTG
>Ga0315331_10000303_pt1 | contig 32573 bp, 54 predicted proteins | sample M160m34915metaG_FD_203456 | JGI IMG/M metagenome (GOLD analysis project Ga0315331, IMG submission 203456) | Ammonia-oxidizing marine archaeal communities from Monterey Bay, California, United States - M1 60m 34915 | ecosystem: Environmental > Aquatic > Marine > Intertidal zone | place: USA...
TGAAGAATTTGTGCATCTTGCTTTAATGAAACACGATTTTCCTTTTCTCTTGTATCCATCACCTTCATTACTTGCATTGGAAGGTCTTCCCATCCACTTGCATAGCCTTGAGAGGCTTGCTTTCTCCTTGCATTAATACTTCTTGCTAAATCAAATATATCTGCCATTATTACTCCTTATGATACCAAATTAACCATGTCGTCAAATTCGCCAAACGATTTGTCAAACTCTCCCTGTATTCCTCTTTGCATGCCTGAATATACATCTTCTGCTCCTGAATATAAACCTTCAGATATACTACTTTGAGCTCCAGGTCTTCTAATACCAGATGTTGCCATTTGAGTTGCTTCTTGTCCTCTTAATTGTTGAGCTTGCCCTGTTAGCCCTTCTAATGCTGATTGTCCTTTAGCCAATACATCTTGATAGCCTTGACCATATAAATCAATATTCGGAAGAATCTTTTTAATTGATGCTGTTAATGCCTCATTAGAGCCTTTAAGGTCAGGTCGAGCCTGCCTTACCATCTCAAGTATGCTTGCAAGAGCTCCTTCATTGCCAGCCCTTGCAGCTTCAACTTGTGAGTAAAGCTGAGGACTCTTTAGGATTTCTTGAATGCCATGCTTATTAGGGTCACTCATATATGTAGAACTTACGTCTTGTGTTCTTTGTTCACTTCTATAGCTATCCATTTGAGATTGAGTTAGAGTCTTTGCTCCACTCGGAAGCGAATCAAGCTTCCCTCCAGATACGCTCCAGTCAAGTCCATCATAAACATACTTTTGATAACTCCAACCTGCTGGTTCTATTGTCTTCTTGTCTGGTCCGTAGCCCTCAGTTACAGGAGATTTCCATATCCGTTTATAAGCAACTTCTCCACCATCCTCATATTTTTGTACCATTCCACCTTGTTCGTAACTCTTTGCAAGATGTGGAAATGCATCCATGGAAGTGAAATAATCCATTATTGAGCTACCCTTATCAGCAATCATTGAAGATGCTTTGCCACCAAAGTCTTGAATGTTGCCACCAAAGTCTTGAATTTTATCAGAAACCTTTTCTAATAAAGTCCCATCTTTTCCTTCAAGAAAAAAATCATCTAAATATTTTTCATATTCAAGGTTGCTACCTTTAAACTCTCCATCAAACATTTTTTTATCAAGACCTTTATCCAATCCATAAGACACCAATGATGTAACACCACTTAACATACTTCCTTGTTTGGCACTATCAAGATAATCTTTAAGTCCTATTCTTGCATCTTTAGCAGATTGCTCTCCTCCAAAAGCAAGATTTCCCCCTGAAAGCTTTATATCATCAGCATCTGCACCTGCACCAAGGCTTCTTGCAATTGGGTCGCCTATAATATCAACTCCTGCTGATAAAACTTTACCAACTCCAGGAACAAATTGCAATCCAGTCTTTAGGAGATTCTTAGCAAATCCAAAACGAGACTCTTCTTTTGCTTCCTGTCTTTGTTGTCTTGCAAGCTCTCTTGCTGATTTGATTTTACTATCTCTTATTAATGTTTGCATTAAGTTCATAATTTCTCCTTCTTAATATCCTATTGCCATCCAAAATAATTTTTCATAATTAGTAGCTGTTGAAAATGTAACTCCACTTGTTGTAATGGTATCTATTCGAGGCTGTGCCTCATAGTCTCCTCCACCAGTATCACTTCCTTCTTGACCATGTGTGCCTATTACATTAAAGCATTGTGTTGGAAATTCTTTTGGAAAAGTTACAGCTGTACTTGTTCCTAAGTCATCCGTTGTTCCATCACCCTCAGAACCCCATTGAATTATTAATCCACTATCAAGCTCTTGATATCCATCTTCTGCTAAGGAGCTTTTTGATGCAAGGTCTCTTCTATCTTGATTCTTTTCTTTTATAATATGCTTTGAAAGTGGAGTTGAATACCATTCCCCATTATATTTTGTAAATAATTTTACACCTTCTGTTGTTGTAGTAGTTATTCTAATATCTCCGTCTACACCTTCATTTTTTCTTGGAGCATTCTTATGAGTTGTAATTGTAGCTCTATTCTCATTTCTTATATTTCTACTATATCTTTCTAAATTTCTCATTACTTAACACTCTTGGTTCGATATACTATTGTTATATCGTTAATTTCAAAGTCTTTATCAACTGCTCCAGATTGATTAAAAATATATAATCCAAATGATTTTACATTATTTGCTTCACTTGATGTCGCAGGTTTAAACGCTGCAGTATCCCATAATCCTGCTGTAGTATCAAATTCTGCTACACTACTTGTTGTGTGAACATTATCATCATCAGAGCCAATATTGAAAGTATTCGTAGCTCCTGTTGTAAAATTATATAGGTTACTTGTATCTCCATTTATATAATATTGCATTTGTACATTATCAGAACCTTGAACTCCTTCACACCTATATGTTACATAAACTTTATATATTTTTTTGCGTTGAAGAGGTGCACCAAAATCATATGGCTTTGTATATACTCTAAGTGAATCACCTACTGTTGTAACATCATGACCAGGAGGGTGAGGAGAATCATCATATTTATGCATAGGGTCATCAGCAGTTGCACCCTTTTCATGATATACTAACATTCCATCATAGTTTGCCATATTAGTTCTATCATTGTTTTCGTCAAGTGCCTCATTTAACCATGTCCATGCTTTAATTTTCATATCATAAATCAATACATCTTCTTCATCATCACCAGCATCGCTAGTTGTTTTATGTATAATCAATTTATTTGACGCTGTATCGTGTCCAATTGAGGGAACATCAGAGGTATTTGCCAACCAAAAAGCTTTTGGACGTTGTCCAGCCCCTGCTGCTGTGCCTTGGTCAATATGATTACTTGTCTTTCCTTTCCAAAAAGATTCAATCTTATTATCTGTCAATGACTCAATACTCTCACCATTGTAATGATATGCTCCAGATGAGTTTATCCAAGCGATACCATTTTTAGTTAAACAAGATTGACAAGGATTCCCACCATCCAAACCTAGTCCTTTATGAGAACTTTCTAATATCTCTACATCTTTTGCAATATTAATTATATGCAATGTGTTCTTTTTAAATACAAACAATCTATCAGCAAATGTTTCAAGTTTTACTATTGAGTCTCCATCATCACCACCAAACAATTCAATTGCCATCTCTTCTGGGAATGTATCAAACCTATCTACAGGTGATTTTAATATTCTATCCCCAAATGTAGGGTCATTTTTAACTGTAGAGTCCCATGTCTGTTTCCCGCTCGTAAGAGCAGTATCATTGACATTAAATGTAGATTTTTTCCGTCTCTTTACATTCCCAACATAAGCACGACCATTTGCAATCACAGCTGTCTTCCATTTCGCATCAAGCTTTGAGCTATGAGAATATCCATTCAATGATTCATATGTTTCGTATCTTGGAGGATGCTTCCATACATTAAAATCAGTTCCATTCGCCTTCCAATCAACGCCTAGCCAATCAGTTGCATCACTAGCATCTTGTGTCCAAGGGATATAATCAGTAACAGTTGGTTCATCTTTCCCAACTCCATATGCCTTTAAGCCTTTTTCGAAATTAGCTTCAAACATTATCCAAAGATTTGAATGCCCTTCATCAGATGATGACCAATATATTCTTGAGGCTGTGATTCTTTCATTTCCATTGCCTGCTGCATTTATAGTTGTTGCTCCAAAATTAAAATTTGTAGTTTCTTCATTATTAAACTTTAAATTTACACTAAAATATACAGCTAAATTTGTGCCTACAACTGAAGCAACTGAGTCATTATCGCTACTTAAGTCTATAGCCCCAGAAGTTCCAGAGTCTGGAACAGCAACAGTAAATGTAGTTGCATCCCTAGCAGTAATAGAATATATGCCATCAAATTCATTACCAGCAGATGCTGATTCTATGTGCACCGTGTCACCAACTACAAAATCATGTTCGCCACTCATTGTTGCAACTAAGTTTGTTCCTGTCCTTGTCAAAGTATCAATATGCTCATCTGTAGTTCCGTCTTTCGCTCTATCAAAGAATCTTAAGTTAGGAACTGAGGCTACGTTGTCCAATGAGTTAAATCCAGGATACATTTTTAATGGGGTTGGACTACCTTCTTGAACATCATCATATACATATGATGCATAAAATTTATAATCTGTTTCAGTTGAAGATTGCCATGTGGAACCTGAAAAGTCAGCAAAAGTCCCAGAGTTAGACGCTGGAACATACGCAAGATTTACTCCCCAATCTCTTGTCCCTTGAAGAACTCCACGCTCTACAGTTCCATTAGCATTTGTTTCTCCATCAACCATATATGCATTTGTTGCAATTCCACTAGAATCTTTTGGATACCCACCTTCAATTGAGGCATCTTGTACATTCCACCCACCAATTGTAGCATCTGCCTTTCCTGTACCAATAGTTTTATTAGGAGTATACCCAAACCACTTTACATTATTATCAAAGTTATTGGCATGATTGAATTTACCATCACATACTCTTAAGTCTCCATTGGGAGCATAATATGAAGGCTCAGTTGGATGAGATGCCGTGCCTGCTCCATTATCAAAAACTACATCACTATGGGCATCCCAATTTGCTCCATCCCAAATATGGGTATAACTTCCATCCTGAAGAACAAGATATTTTGTAGCAGCCTCAGAGTTATCTTGTGCATAATCAGATGAAAATGAGAATAATCCATATCCAGGATTTTCTCCTGCATTATTAACTTCTTGAGCGGTAATTCCAGAATCTGCATGGGGGTCTCCTTGCATTACAATCCTTCCAATGTTACTAACGGAAATACCCAATGCATCCAATAGGGAATTATCAGGTATATCTTCAGGAGCAAAGTCTGTATTCATCCCTCCTTCAAATCGATTAATGTGGAATGTTTGCTTTGGCATTTATTTTTTGACTAATATTTTCTTAACTTTAGACCAAAGAACGTCATCTAATTTATTTTTTGAGCTTTTAACTAAATAGTCGCCTAATATTACAAGCACTTGCTTTAATATAGCTTCCGTTAAAAATGTTTTAGTTATCCACGCTATTAGTTTTGGCATCTTACTTCTCCTTTATTTTACATTTACATGCATCACAATTTACACATTTTTTCCCATCAAGAGCAACCCTCTCAAGCTCTATAACCTTATCCTCAAGTCTCTCTACTTTTTCATCTAACTCATTTGGCTTTTCAACATAATCCAAGACTTTATCAAGCTTAAATACAACAAGTAAATGGTCAAGTACTTTTGGTAATATCAATTTCAATAACATTGGAGGTATCATTTTTTCTCCTCTCCATTCATAAGCCTTGAAAGTATATCTTCAATTCCTTCAATATACCCTTTGATTTGCTTCAAATCCATTTGAGTAATCTTTTGTTGGTCAATAAGCTTTATAATGATACCCTCAAGCCTTCTAAATTGGTTCTCAAGGTCATCAACAAGTTCATTTTGAATCCAAGTTTGCTGTTTCCAAATAAAGTAGCCAAAAGCTATTGTAATCGCAATTGGCAAACCATATTGGTCTATGATATTTAAATCCAAAATTACTTATTCCCATCCAATAGTTCACCCCATAAAGATGTCTTACCATCTATTATTTGGATTACATGAACAGTAAAAAGCCCACCATTATAAAAATCAACGATAGCAAATGCATGTGACCAATTGATATTCCTTCCACCAAGCCAAGCATTTTGTTCTTTAGACATATCCTTAAGACACCCAATACTCCATGCACTTTTAACACCATCCATATGTGTAACGGAAGTTTGTTGTATATCATGGTGATGTCCGTACATCACATTCGCTCCCAGACGAATCAAGTGGTTTCGTGTATGATGAGTACCAGCAAAGTGATGACCATGATAAAACCATAGTTTCCCTATTCTTAGATATTTCCCAGCTGGGTGATACTTGTACCCACGTTTCTTTAGATTTACACATTCTTCAAACCTCATGTTGTTTAAGTAAGGATGCTCATCTACAAAGCGATTCATCCAATCATCATGATTACCTTCAATCATATGCCGTTCTTTACACTTTGCTTTATCTAATGAAGCATCAATAATATCCATTCCTGCATTTACATCTTCAATGTCTTGTTTGATGAATGGGAGTTGATATTCCAATGGTGGACGTTTCTTTTTCTTCCATTGCCAATGAGAACATCCATGCCATTCTCCAACATCACCTAAATCTATATAAATATCAGGCTTTACAATTTCAATTGCTTGACATAACACATTAATTGCTGGCATGTCAGCCAAAGGGAAATGTTTATCGGGTGTTACGATTGCTCGTTTTACTACACCCTTCTTTTTTTTATTCATTTTCGCTTTCTGTCCACGCTAAGGTGGCGAGTATTGTACCTATTTCACTATGGGAATATGTAGGTATACCCTCAAATCCTTCAGGAGTATCACCATCCCACTTTAAAATCGCTTTTGTACCATCTACAGACTTTCTAAGTGTACCTACACTTGTCTGGATGGCTTTTGTTACTAAATCTTCTAATTGCTCATCTGTATAATCAGCAAGGGTTATTATTGCCCATTTTCTACTTGAATAACTCAAGGTGTTTCCTCCTCTATATCTCCTGATACCATATTATTCATAAACCCTGGATTGCCTTGAACTTCTCGCAATATCATATTCTTTATCCAAATAATTTCACCTGACGCTAAACCTGATGTTCTTATATATGCTGTAGTTGCATTTGCTGCCACAAAGTAATGGGTTGCAGCTATATAGTCTGTACTTGTAACTCCTGTAACTACCCAACTCGAAGATGAACCATCATAAACCTCAACATTAACACTACTACCACTATTGGTTTTTACGTCAAATGTTAATTTATATATTTTCCCTACAGTCAAGTCAGATGATAACTGGTAGGCATCCCTAAAGTATACGAATGAACCAGTTGCACTCCCACCATAAGTTGTTTTTATTGCACCATCATCGTTTTCTATTGTATTACCTGTATAGGCATACCAATTACCTGTCCCTGTAGCATACGCATCTGCATCAAATAAATCATCCCCCAATGTAGCATTTGTTTGGTCTGCAATCAATGGGTACTCATCTAAAGTTCCATCTCCCATTCTCCAATAGCCTTGTAAGTTAGAAGAATTATCATAATCGCCTGAATCAGAACTAAGTGATATAGGTGTACCACTATTGTAAATAGCAGTTATAGCATCTGCATCCAATACAGTATTCCATAATGCAAACTCATCAAGATTACCATTCATAAACCTATTACTTCCACCCTGAGAACCAATCGTAGAAATATCAGATGAAGCTTCATTATCGAAGGCTGCAGTAGAACTTGCAACCTCACTACCATCAAGGTATAATTTTTGAGCACCATCGCTTATAGTTGCTGCTAAATGATGCCAAGCTCCATCATTAATATTCTCATCTGAAACTGTAACTGTATGCCCTGAACCATTATACATCACAAGCCCAACATATCCTGCAGCTTGACCAACACTTACATTAAAGTTAATACCCAAAGACAAGTTAGTTGAGCCTATACTTCTACGATTCTGAAATATATATGCCATGCCCCCACTTGAATTTTTAAACCAAGTAGAAATAGTGTGATTTGTTCCTATTATCACAGCGTTAGAAGCCCCAATAGCTACATAATCATTAGTACCATCAAAGTTTAAGCTAAAGGTGTTTAAAAACCCTTGAACTACATTAGATTTTGTTAGTGATAAGCCTAATCCAAGTTTCATTTGTTATTCATCCCTATGATAGTCAAATACTATATTAACTTCAGTAGAATCTTTAGTAACAATAGTTAATAAATTCTCATTGTTTGTAAATGTAGCTTTAGATGCAAGCCCTGAGTCTTCATTACAAGCATCTTTTATTATTTCTACAAATGATGATACAGTCATACTTGATGAAGCACTAAGAGCCTTTTCTGAATCATCAAGAGTAATATTAAAATAATCATCGCCTAATACATTGCTTATTGAGGTAAAGTCTATAGCAGTGCTATGTGTTCCATCTTCAAGAGTTGAGGTATTAATTGGTATTTCATTAACCTTAATCATGATTCTACCCAAAATAATGTCATTAAATGTTCACTAGAAGTATTTACCATACCAGTACCACCACTAGGTGTGCACGCATGATATGCAACAACAAGCTTTGCTCCAGTATCAGGGTCATCTAAGGTAAATTCTGGGCTTCGAGCCCATATAACAGCATTGCGTGACTGACTGCTAGTTTCAGAGTAAATATAGTTCGTCCAATGAGCTTGAGCCAAAACAGCATTATTATTACCACTTGAAAGACTATTTTCTGAGAATATATTATAATCTGACGCTAAGTTAAGTCCACCTTGAGCTCCAGTATGAGAACTACCTGTACCGCTATTTCGATTAAACCTTCCTGTTGTATTTGAATTAGCTATATTTTGCCAGAGATAACCTGAAATCTCTGAAATAGTATCGTTCCCTGCTGTATTTGCACTAGCATATTGCCATGTATTGCCATCGTCTTCCATTCGAAAGTTCTGGTCTAGTGTAGTACCGTTATTTGAGGCTATCTGAACTGCACCAATGCAAACATCATTATTAAATGTAGTATTTGCTGTAACCTCAACTGCAATATATATTCTTCCTGTTTCGGCAGAAGAGGGCATATTTGTTACATAAACGCTATAGGCATCAGCATTATCTCCAGACGAACTAGATGTGATTATGCTCATGTCATCCATCCATAATCCTTTATTGCTAGTCAAATCTGATAAGACTGCTGGTGCTGCCATAAGAGGTAACGGTCTATTTTTAGATTTTGATGGTAGTGATAAACCTAATCCAAGTCTCATGCAAATTATCCTCTATAAGCTAATACGCTTCCAGAATCTAGCTCTATTGATGCAAACCTTCCAAATATTGTCATACCTTTGGGAATTGTAAAATCAACTACATCCTCTATAAAACTCATGTCACATTCACTTACATCAACAACAGCATCTGCAAGTGCTTGTATTGCAACAAAAGGTCCAGCGTGTTCATTAGTATCATCTATTAATATTACACCTGCTTGACCCAAACTTGCGTTTTGAGCCTCTACTACGGTATATTTGTGTAAACTTTTTGCCATTTTATTCTCCTTTTGAGTGTGCTTTAAGGTCTTGACTAGACCATGAACGCACTATTTTATTTTAACTCCTTGCGAATCTTAATTACAATATGTACAAATGTTGCAATTAAAATACCAAGCCTAACTATATCAGGTAATGCTGTCCATAAGCTTAATGCTATTGCACCACTTCCCTGACCTACTGTAACCAATGAATCCTTAAGCGTCTCCATTAGCTTCTTTCAATTGAGCTAATACTTCCAAAGCCCCTTCTACCTTAATCACCATTGTTTTAAAATATTCAGCCTTTTCACGATAATCTTTCAATTGTGTTGTCAATGCTTCAATTGATGATTCAATCGTAGGTTTATCTGCTTCTTTCTTCAACTCTTCGTACTTTTCATTTTTTACTTTAGACATTTAAGTCTCCTATTTAAGTTGCTTGTATCGTAACATAGCCACCATAGATTATATCACTTGCATCAGCATCCACCACAATTAATAACATTTTATCATCAGCTCCTACATGATTTGAACCTAAAGCTGTATCATCTCCTACAGTTAATCCTGAGTCAGATATCTCACTACTTATAGTCCCATCATCTAAATCTATAGTATATACCTCAACTTCATTAGCAGTATCACTTCCATTAATTTTAACTTTAGTAGCTGTATAACCAAGAGGAACATCTACATATGCATAAAATACCTCCGAATCGTTTCCTTTAACCCCATAATTACTTGTATTATCATCTATACTAGCCATATTAATAGAAGAAACATTATCTCCTGATGAAAAAGCTGTTGCTGGTATTTTAATTACAGTTCTTCCCTCAACTACATATCCAGCAAATGTGGCTTTAGTGCCTCCATCAAGAGTAATTGCTAGTGTGGATGAGTGTCTTATCTCTGATTGAGTTGATAGGTATCCATCTGCACTAGTAAATACGCTCCCACCTGCAACAATACTTCCAGCAAAGTTAACTGCACTTGCTGTTGGAGTCGCATGAGGAGTAATTGTAATAAAGGGAACATATACCCCAGCTGAGGCAATATCATTTCCAATTGTAAATGTTTGATTTGCATTTGCAATAATCTTCCAATCATCTCCAGCATCATCACTATTATCAGCCTGCATTAGTATGCTTGAAGCAGTGTCATTAGCTGCTGTTAAAATAGCATCTCCACCAGATATAGTTAAGTCCCCTGTCATTGTAACATTTCCAAGTCCAGTTACATTGCCACTCGTATCAAATGTGTAGTTTCCATCTGAAAAAGTTCCATCTATAGTTAAATTCCGAATAGTACCAATATCTTTATTGCTATCCAAAACTAGAGCTTTTGAAGCTGCTGCCGTACCTGCCGTTATACCATCAAGCATTTCCAATTCAGCTTCTGTTAATTCAGCCCCTGAACCAAGTGTCAATGTACCTGTAACTGTAAGATTATCTGCTATAGTAACCTCAGATGTTGTATGTCCTATTGTAACTGCTATGCCAGATGTTTCTGTAGCAAGTTTTAATGTCCCTACTGCATTTGTTATATATGAATGAGACCCATCATGATATAATTGTAAATCATCTCCAGTTCCTAATTTTATATTAGCACTATCAGGCATATCAATATGTGTACTAGGACTTATAATTCCTGTTACAGCAAGCGTTGAACTTAATGTGGTAGCTCCTGTTACAGTAAGAGTTCCACTTAGTGTAGCATTATTTAATGATGCTGAGGTTGTTTCACTTGCCTTTGTATTCCCATCTGGAGACCATGTTGTTAATATTGAGCTCATTTATATTCTCCTAAAGCCTTGGCACAGACAATTGTCGTACACCTGATTTTCGTGATGGATATTTCTTGACACTTCTCTCATACATTTGTCTGAAATATTGAGCTTGTTGCATATCTCCTTGGTCTTCAAATAATCTTGCCTTTACATAACACAATAACGCATTTTGCATTCCTGTATCAAGCCCATGAGTAGAACTCATTTCTCCTGTTAAATTTGCTGTAGTTACAGTCTCGTATTTTGAGTGATATGTAATTCTTAAGCCATTTGAAATATCAGCATCTTGATATGTATCATAAGGTTCATTCGTGCTTTCAGTAGAATCTGTTGTTAAGTCAAGTGCTAATATTGCAACACGCTTATCATCGTTATACCATGAAAAATATTGATTTGGGAATGTTCTTTTTTGTGTCGCCATTATACTCCTAAGTTAAATCGTCTGTTGCAGAACCATCTGAGATATCAATATCAGTATCTTCACGAAGCAATTTATGTGAGTCTGCTAATTTTGGTATCATTACATATCGACTATTTGTATCCAATACTTCTACTTTTACAATATCAATAACTTGGTCATCAAGTGCATACCATCTTTTATATTGCTCTAAAGCTGTTACTGCCGATACTGTATATTCTTTTTTCTTTGATGCCATATCAATTAAACCATCATTTATTAAACGAATCATATAGCCTTCAGGTTGACGACCCATTAAATGTTCAATTTGTTGAATCAATTCTTTTGGTTTCATTATTCAGCCTCCTTCTGTCCTTGGGATATCCCTAGAGATGAAAGCCCTTGCATATAGTCTTGCTTAAGCATTTGATATTGTTGAGTCATCCATTTATACTCAGTGCTCTTCTCTGTAATTTCTTGTTGATATGTTTGCACCTCTTGTTGAACTAAAGCTTGATATTTTGAGACCGATGCTGACAATCTTTGTAATTCAAGGGTGTAATCTTGTATAGAGGCTTGTAATGTAAGGTCTGCTTCTTTTTGAGCATCTTGCATATTTATTCTTGCCTGCTCTAAATTTCTTTGAATACCTGCTTGATAAACAGCATTGCTTTCATTAAATATATTTAATTGATTTTGCATGTCCTGAGAAAATGCATTTAAAAATGTAGATATTTTTTGTAAATGAACTTGTGCTAATTCAGTATCCTCTTCATCTTCAATTAACTGTCCTGCTATACTAAACCAATGCTCTACGTCAATATCTGAAGAAGCATCCCCTATTGTACCAGCTTCCATTTCCGTTAAATATGTGCTAGCAGAAGTAAATACAGGAGCTGTATAATTTGGAGCACTTGGCAATGCATCAATTGATACAGCTGAAACACTACCTCCACTTATACTAGGAAGTGCTGGAGTATCTACAGGAGCTGCTGCACTTAAAGAGAATGTTGAGATTCCAAATCCACCAAGTGCACTTTGCAATGATTTACAAGCTGCATATAGAACAACAAGATATTCAACTTCATCAGGGAAATTCGCAATAGTTCCTCCATCATTATAAGCTACTGATGGATATGAAATATGATACACTTTTGCAGGTTGAGCAGCTGTAGGAGTAGGCTTTACAAATAAAGTTGAATTGCCACTAGAATTACTTTCAACATAATATACAGGGTCAGTAGCACTTGCACCATAAATTATATTTTCAGAATCATTTGTTAAGTCTCCATACATTGCATTTATTTTTCTACATGGAGCATAAACTCCAGAATCTGCATTTTCACGAGTTACATAAAATATTTCACCTTTACCATCTAAATCCATTATAGTATCTGTATTGCCAATGTATAGATTGGTAATAGACATGGCTTTTTCTTTTAATTCCCCAGGCAATAAATTAATAATTTCCTTTGCTCCGTCTGTAAGAAATTGGGTTAATTCAGGTTGACTTGGGGCTGAAGAACTTCCACTAATAGTTAGTCCTGTTAATCCCATTACTTGGTCATCAAAATTAGCCATCTACCACTCCCCTCCCATGCCTTCAACAGATTCTTTCATTGACTGTTGAGTAAATTCTACTTGCGTTTGTCCTGACCAAGTTGTACGCATATTGATATGATTGCCAACTTTGAATTTATTGCCAAAAACATGACCACACTTACAAGTCATGTCTCCACCTGATTCAACTTTACCACCACATTTACAATAATACGTTCTTGCCATTCTTCTTTCCTTTAGTTTTCTTTTTGTACTTCTTGGAATCTTTTTTCTTTTCGTATTCGTTACGTTTATGTCCCATTACAAAATATTATATTATCCTTCAATATATCCTTTGGGTTTATTATATCTTTCCCATACAGAACTACGTTTTCTCTTATTAGTAGAATCCCCAGGTTTAACTAAAATTTTTTCAGATTTAATGTCCTTAGTTGTATCCCCTGGATTAGATTTAGAATATTCAACTCTTCCACCTTCTTTATATGATTGACTTCTATTTCTTGCGTCTTTACTTTCATATGCCATTGGACTACTTCCCTTCTCTATATTTTGACCAGTTTTTTCTGCATAAGCTTCTGCTTCTGCTTTACCCTTATCTGAATAACTAAATTCTTTTTTCCCTACTTTTGGCATTATATTACCTCGTTTCTATCTCTTGCATCAGTCATTGGAATATCTCCATACTCATTAATATATTCAAGTATTGCTAATGTTGATGGATTCACAGAATCCTTCTTAATAATGAACTCTCCACCTTCAGCCTCAATTGGTATTCCACCTTGAGCATGAGACTCACCTTCAAGAGCACCACCACCAGGATATTTTTTAAAATTTTTATTTCCAAACATATATTCTCCTTTTTAATAAGGGATTTGGGAGAGACCCTTTATACGACCTCTCCCCAGTTCCCAATAACTGTTATCCGTTAGGATTAGCTAAATGGAGTAGCTGCATCACCATTTGAATGAATAATGCACTCTGCATACCATTTGTTTGCCCCAACACCAGTCAACTCAATAATCCCTGAAAGACCTGTAGTAGTTCTATTCAAGGTAATTATTCTGTCATCAACTTCATCAGCTACAAAGTTTTCCATAGCTGCTGCAGTTTGGTCAGCTGTATCTGACATAGCTGCCCATCCTGTTATAAGTGTTGTAGAAGCATCTGAAGTTACTGTATGAGAATTACTTGTAGCCCCATCAAATACTATCTTGATTTTATCTCCAACATTTGGAGCTGGCAAAGTAACATCGCATCCATCTAACTTAGTAACAACATATACGTATCCTGATGCTGCTGTAAAGTCAGCTGTTTTTGCTGAGACTTTATACGCACTAGGCAACATTCCATAGCTACCACTATTTTGATTTAATACATCACTTCTCATTTTACACGCCCTCCAAATTAATAAGTGCATGAGTTTCAGGAAGAGAAACTTCAAGACCTGCTTCTGTTAGAATCATGTCTTTACGTAAATCTTCATCAGCTTGTTGCACATTTGTTGTGATTGACGTATCACGATTAACACCATTACCAACAAGTGGACGATATGAAACATGGTCAAGGTCAACCATTTGCATAAATCCTGATGAAAAACCTCTAAATAAAGGTTCTTTAACAAGAGATACATCTCCATGGATAGTATCAACCTTAGTTACCATATGTCCAAAAGCACCTTTGCTTGCACTATAGTTATATGCAGCTCCACTTGAGTTCAATAATGAGCCATCAATAAATCCACCATCACCCACTTTATTAAAGTGTGAGATTACAGGAAGAGATGCCAATGCCAATTTAGAAGAACCACCACCACGAGCTGGGTCAAATATTATCTCAAAATCAGATAATAAATCATCATATGTCCACTCAGCTGCTGTGTTTGATTTATAATATGGAACACCTTCATTGTAAGCTAATTGAGAACCATCATTTGTAATGTTTGCATATCCTTCAGCAATTGTAGAGCCCACTATACCATCTGTATACTGTATTCCACCTGCTGAACCTCGTTGACCAAATAACATTGCACGTTCAATATCAACTTTATGCTCACGTAACTTTAGATTCCAAAGACGTTGCCATTCATCAGCATATCCACGATATACAGTTGCACGAGCAGTGTTGGTCATTTCACAAGCTGTTTTAAAGATTTGAGTATACCCATAATCGTTATCTAGCTTTTGAGACCATACGTCTGGCGAACCTGTTCCTTCTGCGAAAGAAGTTCCGATAACAGTACATTTTGAATCATCAGCTAATGCTAATGTACTTGTTGTCGCTACATGAGATATTACTGTGCATGTTACAGATGTTTGAGTTGCTGAACTTGAATTATCAACACTATTGACTCTTACATTAGCTGTTGTTGGAACAGAATTTCCATCAACATCACCAATTGCAACAACCATGCCAGGTAACAGCCAATCTACGCCATCACCACCAGCAGTATCAAAAATCATTGTATCATCACTACCTTCTGCAACTAAAGTTACAGCACCTTTTAATAAAAAACTTCTATCAGTAATAGAAATTTTAGTCCTATCTTCCAAGAATCGGAATTGTGAATCCGATGTTGGAACTTTTCCTACTTTTGACAAATATACAAAAAACGGAGATTCATCTGGAGCTAAGTCAGCGACCCTATCACTAAAGTCATACAGTCTACGTGATGGTATTGTACTATCAATGACTGCACCAGGAGTTCCGAATTTTACTTGTCCACTATTATAAGTAGCCATTTTTTTCTCCTAAGTTTATTTTAATACGTTAGTGCGTCCTCCAGCAGCGACAATTGAGTCCCACATTGCATCAGCGTCAGATTTTGGCATTTGAGGCTTTTCGCCTTGTAATACACCACCTACTTGTTGAGGTTGACTTTGTACATTACGTACTTGGTCTAATGGGCTTGGTTGTCCTTCGCTCACTGGAGCACTGTTAACAGCTTGCCACATTTTGATTACGTTATCCAATCCATACTCAGATGGGTGTTTGTCTGCAAAATCAAAAAACGATTGAACTTGTTCATCATTCATTCCTTTTGCTTTAAGTTGAGCATTTAAATTTGCTCTTCCACTTTCTTGACGTATACCTTGAGTAGCTTGGTTAACAGCACCATCAATGGTTTGCTGTAGTTCTTGCATCCTAAATTTATAAGATGCAGATGTTGGGTCATTATAGGCTTCCCATGGGTCAAACTCATCAGGCTTAAGTGCTACTTGTTGTTGTGCGTTTGGTTGACCATTGACCGTACTTTGTAATTGTTCAATTACATCAGGTCGTGATTCCAAAAATTTGCCAACTTCCTCGTATTGCTTTAGCTTTTGATTTTCATTAAAGAGTTTATCCTTTTCAGATTGGAAGTACTTTGCTTGTTCTTGCCAATCTACGGGATTCTCTTCTTGTGTTTGTCCTTCATCTTGCCCTACAAATTGCTCGGATTGACCAAGTTCGTCTTGAAATTGATTTCCTTGTTCATTTGCGTCCATTTTACTTATCTCCTTGTTTGCTATCTCTCTTATCTCTTTGAGTTTGACTACGTTTCTCTTGCTCTGTGGCTAAACGTAATTTCTCAGATTCGAGTTTAACAGCGTTTGAAAGTCTTCCGACTTGTAATTTTTGTTCGGCTTTACTTGATGACTCTGTTTCTTTAAGTCTTCCTTTAAACTTTTCAACCTCAGCAGCTTTACGGAGATGTACTGCTTCTCGGTCTCTAGTTTGTAAATCACCAGATAATTTCTTAATTTGCTCTTGAGCACCTTGCAATTGTTGTTGCAATTGTGCAATCATATCAGTACGTTGTAATACGCCTGCTTTATCAAATATATCGGTTTTCTTCAATGCTTCTACCTTATCAATTAAGCCTGCTTGATATGCTTCCATATAAATATTCCACTCACCCCATTTATTTGATGGCATAGTAGAATTACCAATAACACGAATATCAAATTGACCTACAGATATATCATTCTCAATAGATTGAAGTTCCATGGTCTTATCATCATACATTCGCTTATTTATAGTATATTCATTTAAATCATTGTTTGGCTGTACTATTCTAAATGTTTTCTTGAAATCATAATGAGATTTAGCAAGATTATATATAACTCGACCTAATCTCTTTAATGAACCCTCAATATCACGTAATTTAGACTTTGAACGCCTTTGCCCGAAATCTTCAAGCATCATAGTTGCGGATGATGTTTTTGGAGCTACCTCAGTATTTCCTTGCATCATTTCAAATATCCCCATATTTAAATCAATATACTTCTCAATCATCGCAGGCAATTGAAGTATTGAACTTGCAAGTGGTTGAGGAGCGGGGAAATGAGGTTCTCCTAAAGATGGGTCATATTCAATTGTAGCATTTGGATTTGCCCAATCCTTCTCTAGTTGCTCTATATTATCAACTGAACCTTCAGGAACAAGTAACTTTAGCCCTGCCGATGCCTGTGCATGAGATGTAATTAAAGATAGCACCTTATTTAAATAGATTTGAGAATCTTTATTCTTTCGAACATCACTCATTGGATAAGGAGTATTAGTCCATATATTTGGTACTGGTACGATAGGGTAGACATCAGTATCCAGTACTCTTTCGTATAAAACAATTTGCCCAACAATACAAGTCAATTTAATCCTTGTTTGCATTACTTGAGCAATGTCAATCATACCCTTCTCAACTGCCAATTGCATACGTTCATCTTGAAGTAGTGCTTGGAGTCTTGCATCATCAAGAATTTGTTCATCTCCAGATTGCATATCAATAACACGATAATAAGGAACTTTAATCTTTGAAAAAGATTCAATTAATCGATATTTCTCAGAACCCTCTCCTTGGTCTAAATCTTTAACAATATCAGGTGTAAATCTAGTTTTTGTTTGAGCTTGAGTAGAACTAGGATAATCTTCTTCAAGATAATCATTTCCTTCAAGTTCATCTATTAAACTTTTACCTTCTTCATTTTCTTCAGATAACTGAGGATATAAATCCATCAATTGTAGTTTAGTCATGATTGTTGATAGCATTATACCAGAAGCATCATCAAACCATCGATTGCGAGAATTTGGGTCTACTACTACACGAAATGGGTCAACATAACTAAATTTAACTTCACCTCGACCATAATCAGCCTCAGCATCTATATAGCTATAAAAATACCCTAGTCCTGTAACAGCATAGTCGTGAATAGTTTGTTTGAATGTTTCGTCTCCATCAGAGATGTCCCAAACATATTCTAAGATTCCTTTCCATACATTAGCCATCTTTGCATCAGAATCTTCTCTGCCTGCAGCAGAGAATTTAGGAGGCTTGGAAGTGATAATAGCTTTGAACTGTTCAACCGCAGAGTAGAGCCTGTCTAGTGCCAAAGAGGACTGATTTCGTTCATCAAGTGCATTAACTTGTGCCTCAGACCAATGATTTCCTAAATAGAAATCTATGTCTTCACGGGCTTGAACATCCCAATCTTTTCTTGCATCAGACCAACGTCTCCACAACTCTTTTATTTCTTTTACTCTAATGTCTTCTTGAATCATAGGGGTAAATATACTATAGCTTTACTGTATGATGCAAATTATCGTCTCGCACCTGTAAGCCAATCATATGCCTTTTTAGTTCGGTTTCTGTAAGTATTTCCTGCTTTATCCTTAATAGTGGCTTTACCAGCCGATTTATTGCCTTTTGCAAACTGAGTCGATAGCCAAAATGCATCAATGCAGTCATCATGAGAACCCTTTGGAAAATCCAACAGCTCTCCCATAAACTCATGCATATCTTTCTTTAGGTGTACAGCTCCCTGTCTGAACTTAGGTTGAAGCCCCTCAAAGAGCCTATCCTTTTTCTTTTGATTGCCATACCCTTTAATACCTTGATTTATACCAGGGATAAACATTCCTCGTGCTTTACTTTGCTTTTGCACGTAATCACGAAGCATTTCCTGATATGCAATCGTTTCAATGTTTACTCTTTTGACGGGTGAATATCGTTCAACAGTTTTAAATATCTCATCTGCACAGTCCATCGGTAAGACTCTTTTTCTCCAATACTCGATAACGTAGTAATCAAACTTAGCAGTAACGCCAATAACCATAATAACGCTATAGTCGTTACGAGCCCCAAGTGTCGAAGCAGGGTCAACACCAATGTAGATATTGACAAATTCACGACTCTTATCATCAAATTGAATATACCAGCTTTGAGCTTCTTCATCAAATCTACAATGCCCTTTATATAGCCCATCAGTGATATCTCCTTCAGTAAAAATTTGGTCTTCAGGTGATTTAGCCTGATTCATGTATTCTTGATAAAATTTACTTGGAGTGCCAGAATCTATATAAAATTGCTTACGTTCTTCAATCTTCTTTACTGGCCAGCGACTTGGCCAGAGTGGTGTTCCATCATCAAGTAATGCTTTATATGTAACTATCTTCCAAGAGAAATCTTCGCCATTTTGCTTGGCTTCGTTGCTATCACGGACAAGGTTGTTCAAGAATGAGTCATAATGGACAATCGTACCATTACACCATAAAAATCCATTCTTATCAAAATCAATCGCTGGATAAACCGCAGCAGTTACCCAATTCTTAATTTGTTGCCTTGCTTCGGGAGTTTTAGTATTTAACTCTGATTCGAAGTCATCAAGTATCATTCCCGTATATCGTGTTGAATTTTGCTTTTTACCACGCAATCTTTGCGATGTACCCTTCCCAATCATCCTACAGCCATTAGAAAGTGTAAATTCATTCTTTGTCCACTTATCACCTTGAAGGTCGCCAAAGTAATAGTGGATGGCAGGGTTCGAATATACATGATTCATAATCCAACCAATATTATCAACAGCTTGGTCTTGAGCCTCTCCAATCCACGCAATGAACTCAGGTTCTTCTTTTGTTGCGAATAATAGTCTATGCATGACCGCAGTGGCAGCAAGCGTAGACTTTGCGTGGTCTCGTGGCAATACTAATCCAAGTTGTTGCTCTTTCTTATCAATGAGGAGCTTCCCTACTTCGTTATGAAAATCTGGCGTTGCTGAAGCAAGGAAGTCTTGAGGGGAGAACATTTTACCAAAAACGATGAGGTCATTATACGCCAGATGGAGGATTTCCTCATTCTTTGATACGTCTCCGTGTAGGTTTAAGTTTGCCATATATTAGTTATTGATTGCCAATAATTCTACTGAATTAGCCCTCATTAAATTCTACATCATCAATCATATGCCAAAGAGACCCAGCTTGCTGGTGAGCCTTCTCCCGATTCCATTGTTCGATTATATGCTCTTCACTCCGTTTCCTTGGCGTGTAAAACCATTCAGGATTGTCTTCCTGATTAACACCTTCAGGAGCATCTGAAAATGCCCTTGGATTGCCATCGAATCCCCTTCTTGCCCTAAATCCCTCAGACTCCATTTGGGCAAGGTCTTTCTTTAGGTTTTCTACATTTCCGCCATAACCAAGGGATTCTGCTAGTTTACTTAACATATCGACCTGCCCACCCTCTTTATATTTAGGCATAGGTGTAAAATCAGGGTGTCGTGAATTAAATATAGAATACATATCACTTGAGTTAGGTTCTTCGCTTACAGCTCCAGCCAAGTACTCTTGTAATAATCGTGATTCTTTAGTTCTTTCCTCTTCAGATTGATAATCTCTTGATACAGGGTAAGCATCGCTTTCTTGGCTTGTACCTTCAGGATGTAAATTTAAATCAGCCATCATATTCCCATAGCTATTATTCATCATCTCTATTAAAGCATTAAGTTCTTTACCTTTCTTACTGTACCTACTAATGACTTCGCCACCCTTTTTATATTTAGGCATAGTTGTTTTATGCAATTTATATAAATCTTTAATCTCTTTTGTAGATGTAGTATCATCAGGGGATTGTCTTATTGAATTTGAAAGTAATTGCATAATTTGGTCTTTTGTGCTATATGGCTCGTTATCGTCAAGTCCATATGTACTTGGCATCGAGAAATTACGCTTATAGAAGCGATTATCGCCTCCTTTGGTTTGGGCATTGAAAATAGCAGTCCCTTGATTAAACATATAATCTTCAAGTAACCCATACATATCAATAGTTTCAGAGTTTACCTGATTCTTAATATTCTTTGGGTTTAAATTATTTCTTGATATCTTGCTATCAATTGCTCCATGTGCTCCTTTAGTCATTGTCTTTCTCCTCAATTATATGTTCGTGCATTGTACCGCAATATTTTGGACAAGGGTTATAATTATCATCAATATCATCAAAGATGAATCCGAATATAATTGCAAATATTATGATTATTAAATCCTCGTTCCCATTCAGTTAGTCCTTTATGACTTGTAATGTTCCATACTATGTATGAATGACTTGATATGTCCCTCACGGTGCGAATCGTCCCCTGCCCAGTGATAATCAGCCCACCAGTCAGGTAAATTGTCTATACTTAATCCTTTAAAGCTTGCCTTGGGATGATATCTCACATTGCCCAAAAACATCATTTTTTGTGCGTTTTCAGTTAGCTCAGAGGCATCTACCCCATTATCACCTATATTCGCCCAACTTGGCAACTCTACTTCATTTTTCTCAAGCCACCTTGAAAGCCTACGCATTGCAGTTTCACCACCTTGTTGCTTACCGACCTCAAATTGGAATAATCCTCTACCTGGTCCTCCACCTATTTGTTTACAATCTACCACACTTCTTGATTCGTGCCATGCGATTCTATTCATAACTCCTTCTAAGAAGTCTTCAGACCGACCATAGCGTTCACCGATGTGTTTTAATACATAATCATATAAATCACTCATCTAATTTAAGCCTCTCCCATTTCATCCATACCATTAATTCCAGTTAATTTGTCCTCATTATCAAAGATTCCATCACAATGGGGGCACATCCAACCACAACAATAGTCATCTTCGTCCAATACCCCAATTCTTTGGCTATAATCTTCATCTAAGTACAATGATTCCTTGCACATTGGGCATAAATCAAGCTCACTCTTCGGAATCTTCTCTTGTTGCGTGTACGAGGGGAGTACTTTTCCCATTTTTCACTTCCTCCAATTGTTCGGGTGTAAATCCAGCGAAAACAGTTAATTGCTCTGTCTTTGTGTCGTTTGTTTCAAACATTCCAGCAATCTTTGTGAGTGATTCGAGTGAACGAAGCTTATCAGAGTCCCGTTCAGCCAAATCAGCAATGGTTTTATAACGACCAATAATCCATTCGGCTGTTACTCCCTCCTCGTTCAAACATTTTTGTATCTCATCCTTAATCATCTTCTTTACATGCTCCACTTTTAGAAGTTTATTGACTTGGTGTTGTATCCCAAGTTCACTTTTGGCTTTTGGATACGCTTTCTTGTAAGCCTCAATTACGTCAACGCCCTGCGCAACGTATTGTGCAAAAAGAAATTGCCCTTTTGTGGGCTTATCAGAGAATCCATCAACTTTCTTCCCCGAAAATGAGTAAATATTTTCAGCGATTCCATCTTCGCCTTTCATCAGATACTTATTGTTTATGTCAAATGTTCCACACACTGTTCGTACACAGTCTTTTTTGCCGATTTTTATTTTTCGGAGGATTTGACATATATAATCATCATCAGTTTTAACCCATTCGCCTTCAGCTCCATCCCTCCAATAATGTCTAAGGGGCATTTGGTTATCTAATGCCCTAAACTCTTCTTCATTATCAAACAAATAATGCTTTATGCTTTTTATTTCCAAAAAATCCATGCGATAATATATAACCTTTAAATTATATTCTCCAAATTTATCTCTCCCTTATATATATATATATATCTATAGATAACTAATATCTATAGAAGACTAATATCTATAGAAGTCAAAAGAAAACAAAGATAATCTTAATAAAAGAAAAGTTAAAAAAAATTATTTACTGATTCTAAATTTACAAATCCAAAAAATTTGAGGATATTCTACGATTTTAGTTGTAAAATACAAAAATATATATTAGAATGTGTGTGAGGGTTTTTTACGGGGGGTACACGGGGTTGAAGTTCCCCTATACCCTCTCTATTATGTTGAATTTCTATGTTACATTATAATTAAGATTGAATTTTAAATAAGTTTCAAGGAAAAGAAAAGCCCCCTAATAACGGAGGCTTTAATCATAGATAGTATATACTATAGGCTTATTATATACGCCCCTCAATACATTCTTTTACATCCGTAATAATACCATCTAAATCATTCTCTAATTCTTCAAGCTTTGCAAGTGCATCATCTAACGCATTACATTTCCGACTTGTAACCACTTGAATATAATTCTCTATAGCTTCTATTATTGCATCCATGTTATTATTCCTTTATTTATTATTAATGTGGCATTATTGCCGACAATCAAATATATAATACTTTATAGCATATATAATAGTAATATCTTTTATTATATATAATACTTGTATAATTGTTTTAAGTGTTATAATATTGTACACCTTACAAGGCGTGATGATATGGATGTAGGGCGTTCTTTGAAATAGCGAAATAAAAAAGACGTAGTAAAAACACTACGCAATTAATAATAATAATAAAAGGAGTAATAATCATGTCTTTATTAGACAAATTAAACATAAAACCAACAGCGAAATCAGTAAAAGTAAACAACAATAATTCAATCGAGAGCCAAATAAATAGTAGATTAAAAGAAGTTGCTCACGATATGTTGTTGAAAGAGTTTCCTAATCATTATAAGAAAATAGAAAACTCTACTTTTTTAAATGTTGATAAAGATAACAACCTATCAACAAAGAAACAACCTACATTTAATTATGATGGTTATTGTGTATTGATTCCCCAAAGTAACACAACAATAACAAACGGAGAACATACGCATAAAATAAATGATGGTTTCCGTGTTGGTTTCTTGCAAACATATTTAAAAGGTGCAAAAAGTACCATTTGTGAGTATGTAACAATCAACGGTAAACAATGTAGTAAGTTGATTAAGAAGTAAAAGAAGGGCAAACAATAAGCCCAAACAATAACCCATCATTGATTAATTTCAGTGGTGGGTTTTTTGTTATTATTAATATCTGTATTTCGCTGTACATATTTATAAAGGAAAAGGAAAAGGTATGCAATTATTAACAGATGACCTAAAGGAAAAGTATAACATTGAACAAGATACTTTACCTGATGGCAGGATTAAAATAATGCTTTCACCAAAGCATATTAATTGCCATGGCTGTTCAGCTAAGGTAGAGTTTGCTGGTGCGAACTTGCTTGTATGGACAGATAAAGACAACTATAAAAGAGAAGCACGTTTCTGTAAGTCGTGCAAATTTGAACTGAAAGAAATGGGTTATTTTAAATAATAAGGAGGAACAGTAAATGCAAGTACTTGAAATAAATAATGGACTGTGTGTGGTCTGTAATGATAAAAGGTATATGCCTTATGCATCCACCTGTAAAAAGTGTTATGATACTACCAAGAATCCTGTAATAACTGCATTAACAGATATTGCAAGTAAAAAAGCTAATGACGATTTGAAAAAGGAAAGGAAACAGTAAGATGGAAATAACTAATAAAAGGGTTTTAAGAAAACCCAATTGGACTGCAAAAGAAGGTGAGATGCCTGATAGAGCAAAGGTAAGAGCCTGTACAGATATGGCAAAGTGGATGAATATACTTGTTGAACAGTGTGAAGATGAAGGAAGGCTGTTTGTTGGACTAACATCTTGCCATACATCTACAGACTATACTGAAGGTGATATATCGATGCAAATACAAATAGAAGATGTGCCTGTATTAATAGAAGCAATGCAACAGGCATATAAAGACCAAGTAATCAAACAACACCAAAGAAAATGGAGCAATAATAATGACTGAACAGCAATTGTTGGAAGATAAAATTGACCATATAGAAAAGCTTCTTGATATGGAATGGAATGGTATGATAACAGCAAAGCACTGTTTGCATAGAATAACATCTATAGTTAGACAGCTTAAAGAAAGGAATAATAATGACTGATTATGACTGTAACCCAAAAGATGCACAGGAGCATTACGGCAAAGAAGAAATACCAAAACAGAAAACAACAAGGATGTTTGCATCTTTCATGAACCAAGAGCATCAGCAGGCTGTATTGGATGATGTATTAAAGGTAATACCACCACATCATCAACATAGACTGTTCTTGTTTTTAGGAATGATGGATTCAACAATAGCAGAAGGATATTCAGATGACAAGTAATCCATATGAAAAGAAAGCCTTTATTGGCAATAAGGACTGTTTAATTAAAAAAGATAATGCAGGATACAAGTATATATCATGGCGTGAAGATGGTTTAGGTCATGCTGAAATAGTACTGTACGACTATGAATTAGAAGAAATGCTTAACAGAGTAAAAAAATACAAAGGAGAATAATAATGACAACAGTCGAACTTAAAAAACCAGTAGAGATTGATGAGGACTGTCAATTTATGGCTGACCTTGTATCAATAGACAATGGCAACAGAAACTATAATCTTGGTATGTGGCATTTAATAGTATGTATCAGGGACTTGAAGTTGTTCTGTAAGGGCATCAAGCCCAACAGACACTGGAAGTTTACACCCCTGAAGAAATACTTTGGGATGACAGGCAACAAAGAAACAATGTTAGCCAAATTGGAACTGTTAAAAGAAACACTTGATGGAGGAGAATAATAATGAAAGAGACAGTAACAGTATTTCGCTTTAGAGATGCATTTAAGCAGAGCGATACATATAAAAATAACTTCAGCTATGAAGGACTTCATGCTCTGTTTGAATACTTTGAACAGCTTGAAGATGATATTGGTGAAGAGATAGAGCTTGATGTAGTAGCTATCTGTTGTGAATATACAGAATATGACAGCCTTGAGGACTTCAACGCTGATTACAGTAGTGATGATAAAGTATATACAATGGATAATATAAGAGAAGAAATTGTGGTCGAAAACTTCCAGTGTCTGATTGAGATACCTGATACAGAACGATTTATTATAGGAGAGTTTTAAGGTGTGGACTTGCTGTGAATGTGAGAATCACTATGACTCTAATACAGGTGATACAGAAGAACGTATGTGTCATGAGTGTCTTGATGCTCAGTATGAAAGCTGGATGGAAGAAGCAGAAGCCTTAAGAAAAGAAAGAGAGAATAATAATGAGTGATAAATGGATGAGTGCAGAAGCCTTTACAGATAGAGTAGAAGAAATCTATGATAAGCTTTCAGAGAGATGGGAGAATGTACATCTCTGTGATGTAAACCATGGATTCTTTTACTGTTGCGACCATGGAGATAGACATATGAGGATTCGTGTATGTGATGGCTGTGGTGATGACCTGTATCCAACAGGACTTATACCAAAAGGATTCAATTGTTATGAATGTGATTTTAAATACAAAGAGACAGGAGAAGTAATATGACAACAATAATAATAAGAATAACAGTTTATATGCTGTTGGCGATATTCAGCTTAATATCATTATATATGCTGATGGAACTTGTGGATTGGTGGTTGAGCAGATGAGCAAATTTGACCCACAGGATATAAAGATAGATGAGCTTGAAAGAGCCTTGAACTTAGAAATGATAAAAAACTGTATAATGCAGAGTGCATTGCAGCACATTGCATCTGACACAGAAGAACACAGACAGACTGTTGCACAAGAAACACTTGAAGCAATAGCTGTTGCCAAATAACAATAACAAAAGGAGTAATACAAATGGAACATAGTAGCAATGTAGTAAGAGAAGTAGCAAACCTGTTTGAAAGAGCAGAGAATCAAGCAAATGCAATAGATGCTCAAAAAGATAGACTTATTGAACTTCAACAGCAACTCAAAGATAAGTATAGTACAGAAACACACATACTTATTGAAAGAGAAACACTTCAAGACTTAAGTATGGACTTTGATGAACTTGCTGATGGGTTTCAACAGCTTGAGAATACCTTTGAGGATATATCAAACTATGCTAATGATATATCTAGCGATTCAGAGTATAATGATGCAAGAACATGGAGGGACTCTGCAAGAGACTGTATATCTAAAATTGAAGATATACTCGACCCTACACCTGAAGAAGAAACAGAGGAGACAGAATAATGGGAATGGATGTACATGGATTGAATCCAATAATACGCAAAAAGCCTACAAGTGAAATACTTGAACAGGATTGGACTAAGCTATCAGAAGATGACTTAGGAAAATACTTTGAGGCTAAACAGCAACATGAAGAAGATAACCCAGGAATATACTTCAGAAACAATGTATGGTGGTGGAGACCTCTGTGGGATTATGTGTGGACACTCTGTGGAGAATGTGATGAAGACGATAGATTTGCTTTAGCTGCAGATAGGGTCATCACAGAAGAGCAGTACGAAGAAGGGCATTCGAATAGTGGTGCTCAGATAGGCGTGCATCAGGCAGAGCTCATTGCTCTTCGACTAAATCATGCAATCAAAATGGGTTGGGTTGATGATTACAAGAAGCAATATGAGGCAGACACAAAGGATGCTGAGTTTCAATATCCATTTGATGTCGAGAATGTCCAAGCCTTTGCTGACTTCTGCCATGACTCAGGAGGCTTTGAGATATGTTAATGATACTCATACAGGCTTTCTTGGGTATAGTTATATTGATGTCATTTATAGACATAATATACAGAGCATGGAAGGGTAAATAACATGGCATACATGGTGAAGTACCAAATAGACACAAACACATATCAGATTAAACATGCAAACGCCTGTGAACATTGCAAACATAAGACAGGCAATAGTTTAGCTGTTATGAAAGTAGTGTTAAATGACGATGGTGATACAGAGTATTCTCTTAAGTTTAAAGAGATGGTATCACTATCACAACTAAAAACTCTCGTTACATATCTTGATACATATGTAGCAGAGGTAATCGAAATAAGATAACAATAAAAAAAGGAAAAACAAGATGAATAAGATGCAATATACAAATACAACAAAAGACTATAGCAAATTTAATTTGTTTGAGTTAAACAGAAAAACTTTACATGAGCCAACAATAAAAAAACTCATGGAAAGCATGGAAAAAACAGGCTTTGTCTCAACAATAACTGTTTCTAAATCAAAAACATCTAATAAACTTGATGTGTATGATGGACAACACAGGCTTGAGGCAGCCAAAAGACTTGGTATTGAGGTAAATTATACTGAGTATATTGGCTTAGGGATAGAAGATATTACAAATCTACAGATACTTAAATCATGGGCACTTGAAGATTTCCTTCATTATGGAGTAGAACTTAAAAACCCTGACTATATCTTTTTAGATAAAGTTAAGAAAGATACAAATCTCCCATTAACAGCATTAATCCTTCTGTTTGGAGGAAGATATGGAAACAAGCTCTTTAAAGACATGAAGTGGATTGCTATATCTAAAAATACTGGGTGGGAGATAGTTGAATGTCTTCGTGATTTCGGAAAGAGAAATGTCCCATTATGGAAATCAGCAAGATTTATATGGGGATTTTCATATATCTATAATTCAGAATCGGCAGAATATGACCACAGCCGAATGCTTCGACATATAGATAAGGCTTCAATGAAACTAACTAAACAGGCATCACCTACTGATTATGCAAGAAACATACAAGAGCTATATAATCATGGAGTCAGCAAGAAAAACAAAGTACAATTCGTATAATAATCAAACAACAGAAATGGGGGGAGCAATCCCCCTGTTTCAAATAAGGAGACAAAATGAGTAATCATAAAATAAACAAACGCAAAAACGAACAAAAAGATGTTCAAAAGAATCAACACCAGACAAGAGAGCTGTATGTCAATGACTTTGATGATACAAGTCATATGGCAAGGCAATTAAGAAGTGTTATAAAATCTCTGTGTGACCAAGATGGATACTATGACCTAAAAACATCAGAGCAAATTGGCAATATGATTGGGAAACATACCAATATGGTTAAGAATGAGATTGAGCTTAGAAAACTTGCTGCCATTGAAGGTGGGAATAATATAGTTCTTGGTTTAAGCATGGGTGATGATAAGGCTGATGATGAATAGAACTTGTGCTATTTGCAAAACAGGTAAAACCCTAAATGATTTCTACAATGGTGGTTCTTGGTTTTGTAGGGACTGCCTGAAAAAGCGTGATATAGACGGAAGAAATAACTTAACTGATAATTACATTAAGTCTAGGATTTATAGAATAACAGGATTAAGCAGAAAAGACATGCACTATAGTATTGTAGATGAAATGCGTAACTGGATTATTAAATGTGATAACCTTAAAGTGAAAAATTTAAGAGAATGTTATCAGTGTAATGAGATTAAGCCAACTAAAGCCTTTAAAAGAACGATGAATTATTGTAAAAAATGTACATATAATAAGAAAAAAGAACATGAAAAAAAACAAGCTGTTAATTTAGAAGATAGCTATGTTAAAAAATGTATTAAAGGCATTACTGGACTTGCTCCTCATGAAATGCATCCACTTTTAATTGAAGAAGGTAAAGACATATTAAAGAATGTTGATATTTATAACAATCATCCAGAACTAAGACTGTGCTATACTTGCAATAAACCAAAGAAAAGAAAGTTATTTGTAAGGTCTGTCTGTAGAGAGTGCACTAAAAAAAGAGATAATAAAAGTCGCAAGGTTCATAGAGATTCTTGTTCTGATGAATACATCGCAAGTTTGTTCTGTAATCATGGAAGTCCACTAAAAAGAGCAGATATTCCAAAGGGATTAATTGATATAAAAAAAGAAGAGATAAAACTTAAAAGGCTAATAAAGATAAAAAAGGAGAATAAATGAATCAATTAGCATGGAGTGTAATGTCTGGGAAAATGGAAGGAATCCCAGCTTTAAATACTGACACAACAACAAACAAGTTCTGTATAGCAAAATCCAAAGACAAAGACTCAATCTGTAGTGAGTGCTATTCATGGAATATGCTAAAAACATTCAGAAAAAATGCTGTTCCAAGATTTAAAATGAACAGTGATATACTCTCCAGCCGAGTGCTGGACATGAATGAATTGGTACGCCCCAAAGGTAATAACGTAAGATTCAACGCACATGGTGAACTAATCAATACAAATCACGTCCAAAACCTAGTGAATTACGCACTTTTTTACCCCAAGGTAACCTTTACCCTATGGACGAAGAAAAAGGGGCTTATTCAATCGTTTTTCAATAAGCATAAAAAACCTGATAACTTGATACTGATTTACAGCAATGAGATAGTTGGTACTGTTTACAAGTCTGTACCACAGTATTTTGATAAAGTTTTCAACGTAGTCTCACAAGAAAATAGCAGGGAATTTAAAGTAAATTGTGATGCAAAATGCATTGATTGTATGATGTGTTATAATGTCAATGACACTACAAAGCAAATCATTGAGAAAATAAAATAAATACTATAAAAATATATTGCGTATGAAATATAATGTATGTAATTTAACTAATCATATACGGAGAATATAATGATAAAAGAAAAGAAGACGACCAAAACATTTTTGGTAAGGGAAATCCCTGCTGAGCAGTGGGAACAGTTTAAAATAAAGTCAATACAAAAAGGCACTACCTGTAATAAGGCTTTTTTAACCTTGATTGATAAGTACTGTAAGGTATGAAAAATGATGTAAATCCATTCAATATTGATAAGCTTTATTCTGACTTTATTGATAGGAAAAATGAAGAAAACTATGAGGAAAGGTATACCAATAATGAAGGTTGGTATAAAGCTTCATCAGCAGGTTTCTGTTCAAGAAAGCTTTACTATGAATCTGTGCTGAAACTTGAGCCTACAAATAAACCAAGTGATGAATCCTTAATGAAAATGAGGCTTGGTACAGTGTTTCATGATGAACTTCAAGGTGCTTTGAAAGATACTGATGACCTATCTATATATTATAGAAGTATATATAATATAGAAGATACTATATCTATAGAAGATACTATATCTATAGATAACAAAGAAAAAGAAAAGTATATTTCAGAAAAAGAAAGTTGGAAAGTTCACGTTGAAGGAAACATTGAGCTATCAGACTTAAATGTTAGAGGTCATTATGATGTGGTCTTTGAAGGTGATAAGGTGTTCCTGTACGATATCAAGACTATAGGGGCATATCCTTGGAAGCTTCGTTTTGGAAGAGATAGGAAACCACAACATCGTGCCTACCCTCTACAGCTTGGAACTTATGCACTTGGCATTGAAGAAGAGTTTGGTAGGATTGATGGGATGTATCTGTACTTTTACAACAAGGATACGTCTAAGACTAAAACTAAAGAAGTTCCCATGATTGAGAAATCAAAAGCCTACATGTATTGGGAGGCTGTTAACGAGGAACACGCAAAGGGATTGCCTAAAATGGAACTTGGTCAATCACCTGAAAAAGCTTGGGCATGTGGGTACTGCCCATTTAGAGATGAGTGTAAGCCTGATGCTTACATTGAACACATGAAAAAAAGAGGGGCATGGTATTAACATGGCTAATACGAAAAAAGAACACTACTTTGAGGTTTTGCGTAAGCATAACGTATCAAAGCATATGGAACAGAAAGGGCAGTTCAATTATCTTAGTTGGGCATATGCCGTAGAAGAGTTAAGGAAACTAAAACCTGATGCAACATGGAGAGTTGTAAAAGATGAGAATGGATATCCATACACATCAACTCCAGCAGGGCATTTTGTGGAGGTAGAGGTTACAGTTGATGATATATCATTATCACAAATACACCCCGTCCTTGACCATAGGAATCAAACACTTGAGCAACCAAATGCTTTTCAGATAAATACATCAATTCAAAGATGTTTGGCAAAAGCAATTGCATTGCATGGGTTGGGTCTGTATATATTTCGAGGTGAGGATTTACCCGAAGCTGACCCATTGAATGATAAACAACTTAAAGAGATAGATTCTCTATTAAGACAAATTGAGGATGATGCATTTACAGAACTTGTAAATAGTAGGATAGATTCAAACTCAATCAATCAAGGCAACTTTAGCACGGCTGTTGCTAAATTAGAAAGTAAACTAAATAGCATAAAGGAAGTAACAAATGAGTAACGTAGAAGACGTATTCAGTGATGATGATTTTTTCGCTGAAGATACAACAAAAATAGCAAAGGCACCAGTAAAAACTCCAAAACCTAAATGGATTCCATTTGCTGATGGGGAGTATTTTGGTCATATCTCAAAGGTAACTACTCGTGAGGTTGATACACATAAGAAAACGCATAGAGCGATGGTGTATAACTTTGAAGTAAGGATTGCTGATGAGAACTCAGTAAACAACTACACTTATCCATGGGGAAATACAACCTATGATACAGGTGGAGAAGAGTATGTTGGAAAGACAATCCGTGCAAGAGGAGTATTCAGATACCTTGCCCCTAAAGATGGTGATACATTCAAAGCTAATCCTGAAGGGAACAAGTCATTTACATATTTCTGTGATGCACTTCAAATAGAACTACCTACTAAGCCTAAAACAATCGATGGCGTAGAGGTTGTTGTGAAGTCACTCCCAACTCTTACGGATGCTGATTTGCTTGGGAAACCTGTTATCGCAGTTGTTGGTGAAGGTAATAAATACACCAATAAGAATGGTAAAGAGGTTACTCCAAAGGAAGTTAAGTTTGTTAAAGCTTGGAGGGATGGTGAAGTAAAGGAGATAGAGGCTGATGCTGATATTCCGTTTTAAGAAGTGGATAGCAGAGTATCTTATCAATAAAGGATAT